>Ga0272442_10000261_pt1 | contig 89071 bp, 147 predicted proteins | sample SSMForm2O_FD_200262 | JGI IMG/M metagenome (GOLD analysis project Ga0272442, IMG submission 200262) | Marine sediment archaeal communities from Little Sippewissett salt marsh, Falmouth, MA, United States - SSM-Form-2O | ecosystem: Environmental > Aquatic > Marine > Wetlands > Sediment ...
TCTTGATAATCTTTCCAGATTCGGTCTCGATTTCTGCGACCCAGATGGGTTTAGGGTCTATGACTCTAACTGGAGTGGTTAGTTTCTTTTGTCTACTTAATTTTTTAAGTTTTCCCATTAGTATCTACTCCAATGCCTTTTTAACTTTATTCATACATTCATCACAAAGATACTGTTTTGATTCTCCATCAATTATAATTTTGTTACCCTTTGGAATGAATTCTTTTCCACAAATATCACAGAAATATTTACATTTTTTCATTAAAATCTTTCTCCTGATAAATTAAAGAATTTGGCTTTTTTGGTTGGAGTTTTTGGTCCGACCCATCCTGGTCGTCGGGTTCCTGCTTTCCATATTTTAGGGACGTCGTAAAAGCGTTCTTTGTAGGCGGGCATGAACTGGTATGGTTTTGGTGGTTCTTTTTCTTTTCTTTCTTCTGTTTTCATACCTAAAATTGGAGGTGTTATTCTAGGTTTAGATGGATATGGATAATCATATCCCCCATAATCATATGGTGGAGGAGTTTCTTCATATGGGTACTCATAATCATAATCATAACTATATCCTGGTCTATGATAGTCATAATCATATTCTCGTGAAGGTATATAATCTCTAGATGGTCTGTATGTAAAATCATAAGTAGGTGGCTTGTATGAATATGGTCTAGATGGTTGATATCTTTCATATTCTCTTTCTGTTTCTCTGTATGGTCTATACAAAGAAGGCCACCGAGATATATAAGAATATGATGGTCTATAATAGACATTAATTTCTTTTCTTATATAATTAGTAATATTACTAAATTGAGCGTCTGATAAAGGAGATGTACTACTAAAATTAATTTCTGGAAATTTTCTTCTTAACAGTCTTTCAGCTCCTTTCCCAATTGAAGAAATATCATCCATTATGTGTTTTGCTGTTATACGTGGAGCAATTGGTTGTGTTGCTTTAGTTGAACCAATTAATACTTCCGTTGTTGGTTGTTTTGAAGTTGTAAATAAACCTATTCTTGAGCTTGTGCTCATTGCAGATATATCTGCTGACATTCCTTTTGGTATATAGCTTACTTCTTCTGGAATTAAAGGAATCCTTCGTCCACTTGGCTTATCAATAACATATTGTTTAAAACCTCTTCTTTTAGCCCACCAATCTCCATATGATTTCCAAGCTTTTCCCGTTTTTGTTGTTGGTTCTGGTTTAAGTGTTGTATATTCTCCTAATTCAGGAGTCCATCCATATCTTCTCATAACTGTTCCTGACATAAAAGATATTTCAGCCTCAGCTGCTGAACCATCTGCTGTCATTTGTATAAACTTGTAAGTTGGCATTGCAACTGGTGGTTTTCCAGCTGAGTCTCTAGCTATTACTATTTTATCAACCGTTTTTATATATTCGTTTTCACTTTTTCTTCCAGCTTTGATTAAAGCTTTAAGGTCTTTTCCTTTAAGAATTTCTGTTTTTGGTCCTATATATGCTCTTGGTTCATCAGTAAAACCAAATCTATATACTGATTCTCTTGATTCAATATCCTGTTCTAATCCAAGCATCCATCTAGCTCCATAACCTCTTGGATACATGTGGTATAATTGAAACTGCACAGGATTCTTAACAGTAGTACGAGTTGAAAATCCAACAATTCCTTCCCCTTTAGCACCTACTCTACCAATTAAAGACCTTAAAACAGGTGCTTTTCCTGTTAACGTTTTAGCAAACTCTGTAAGTTTTTGTCCTGTTCCTCTAATATAAACAATTGTATCTCCTGGGTTTTTTGCAACAGATAATAACATTTCTGGAAAGTTTTTTCCAGAAGCTATTTTGATATCCTTTATTGCTTTCTCAATTAATTTTCCTCCTTTTATTCCTCTTAAAGTAGTTATATCAACCTTATCAAATATTATAGATTGTAAATCTCTTACTGGTAATCCATCTATCATTCTAACTGATATAGGTACATCATATAAACCTCTTAAAATTCCTTCATTTGGAGCATAAATAGAAGTGAAATCTCTAATTCTTTTTCCTGCTGAATTGTATATTGTTGCTGTTCCTTTATGCATTGGTGGTTTAAGTTTCTTTCCTGTTGCTGGATTTACTTTATTTTTTTCATACCATGCAACACTAGTATGCGGTTTTCCAGTTGTATCTGTATAAACTTTTGCAAAGTCATCAGCAATATCAACTGTCTCAGAATAACCACCACGAACAATATAATCTTTATCTACTGTTATCTCTTTCAAGAAGCCAAATCTTCTCATTTTTGCTAAACTCATTTTTGATTGTAATTTTATTCCTGAACTTCCTCCTAAAACAATTTTGTCACCATATTTTGTTTGCCATAAATATAAATCAATTTTATCAATAGCATTTTTTGTTGTATTGAAAATATATGATAGAGGTCTTACAACTGTTCTTTCTGCAACTTTGTTAAAAACATCTCTTAAAACTCCTTGTTCCTTATATATCTTTATTCCTCCTCGTGTCCCATGAAAAACCCCTGTTTTAGTTATATCTGTTTTAGTCATTCCTTTCATTGTAGCACTTTTATAAGTTCCTGGTTCTGTAATTGATTTTTCATAAAATTCTAACTTTTGAGGGACTTCTTCTGCTCCAACCAATGCTCCTTTTCCTCTTGTCCAAACCGCTCTCATCATTGGTTTCATTAATTGTTTTCCTGGCGTTGTAGCCCATTCAGCCATAGTTTCCATCACTGGTTGCATTTCTGCTCTAGTCTTCAATCTTTCTAATCCAGAAAAACGTTGATATCTTGAAACAACTTCAGGTTGTTTCATCACCACTTTCTCTTGAGATTTTAATTCTTTTATTCTAGTTTTTATAGGTTTTGATAAATCATTAGCTTTTGTTTTTGTTATTTTTCCTATTTTAGCAAGTCTTTGAATTTCTTTTAAATCTAACTTTGATTGATTTATAAAATTTCTAATACTTTCTAATTTTACTGCTTTTGGTAAATTTGATTGAACTACTTCATAAATGTTTCTAAATCCTCTATAAAAAGGTTTTGCCCCCCAAATTGTTCTTGGAAATGCTTCTTGTTGTCCTTTTCCTGCCCATCGTAAAGCTTTTTTCATTGTTGGAGATTTAATCACTCTTCCTAGTGTTTCTGTTGCTCTTGTTAAAACTTTATATCCTACGTAAGTTTTTCTTGAAAGTTTAGTCATAACATTATGAACTTTTGGAGTATATTTTAAAAATGTTTTAGACATTCCAGTGAAAGATGGTCTTTTTAATCCTTCAACTGTTCCTCTAACTAACCCTTTACCTAAAGCTGCTGGTCTTATTTGAGAGCCATATGGAACTCTAATATTAACTGAAGCTTTTGAAAAAGGAACTTTAACTGTTTTTTGTCCTGTCCAAAATTTTTGTGCTCCATATGCCCCAGCTTTTAAACCTAATATCTCTCCAATTGTTCCAGCTGCTGTTTCCAAAGGATACTTTTGTGCTTTTTCAAATGCTGGAGCTTCACCCAAAGTTATAGCTTCAGATATTGTTGCTCCTATAAGACCAGACGGACCTTCTGGTGATGCTTTATATAATGACGTTCCTACATCTGGTAGAAATAATGGTTTTCCTGTTGTTATTCTTCCTCCCACATCTGTCCATTCTCCTGTTCCAGTTGCATATTTAACTACTGTTTGGGGTAAGGTAACTGGCCACATTGCAGCTTGAGTCAAATTAGATATAAAAGATGAACTAATACGTTGAGCTGGATGCATTTCTTCATAATATTGTTCTCTATATTCAGGAATATGAGTTTGAGCTCTAATTTTTGCTTGTGTTTCTAATGCTGATTCTGCCCACTCTTTTGATTTTTCTTTGTCTCCAACTAATCCATATCCAGCTGAAATAAGAGATTTTCCAAAAGTTACAGTACCACCTGGGTCTTCCATTGTTAATATACCAGGTCCTAAAGAAGATGATACCCATGATGCTAAACTTTTAAGTGGGTTTTCTCTCATTTCTTTTCTAATATACTCTTTTGTATAACCTACATAATCTTCTGGAGGAGAGTATAATCCAGCTTCTTTTGTATGTCCTATTTGTTTCCAAGTATAACCTTCTCTCTCCATTTGTCCCCAAGTTTTCCCATTATAATCTCCATACTTCTTTGAATACTCAATTTTCTTGTTAGAAGGTAAAGTTTCATAAACTTTTTTAGTTCCTTCATCAATTCTTGACAAACCCTGATAATTTTTTACAGTAATTGCATCATAAGGATATTCTTTTCCTTTCACTGTTATTGTAGCTCCAAAATATCCTTCTATTCCAGGTTTTGCCCCTCCTGAACGACTTTTTTCTTTAGTAACTCCAGCTGGTTTTAAAAATAATTCATAATTATCTTTCCCTTCAGGTACCTCTCCTGTTAATCCTATAGACTCTTCATATATTGCTCGGATTAAAACATCTCTTGGATTAACAACACCTAAGAAATGTAATCGTTCTACTTCTTTTGAAAAATTTTTATCTGCTGTGTTAAGAATTTTATTAGTAAATTCTATAGGAACTTTATATCCTGATTTAATATAATCTTCTTGAGCTCTCGGTTGATAAGAAGATGTAAATTTTTTATTAAAAGATGAAAAATATGTTTCAGAATTTTCTGGATATAAAAAAGATAGATAAGCTGTTCTGATATAATCATTTTTTATTCCCAAATCATCAAAAGAATATCTTGTTATATCTTCATACTTTTTAAGTTCATTTTCAACATCAGTTTTAAACCAAGTGGGAATTACTTTTTTTGTTTGCCATTGGTTTCTAAGAACATCACTTTCACGAACATTTCTTTGCGACACCCAATCAACCACATCTTTATATTTATCTTTTCCGTAAACAAACGTTTCTGGTTCGTATTTTATACCTGTTATCGGACTTGTATAAGCTGGAAAAGATAATTGACCTAACTGTTTATATGACGTTTTTGTAATTCCTTGAGCAGTTAAATATGTTTTTGTAGTGGGTGGTTCTATAGTAGCTAATTGTTCTTGAAGAAATCCTACCTTTGCTCTTTCAATAAAAGATAGTTGTCTCGGTAAGGAAGTAAGTTTCTGTAATTCTTTAGTTACTGTTTCATATCTTGTGATTTGTGATTGAGCTTCACCTGGTATCTGTATAGCATTAATTCTTGCTTGAACGGCTCTTTGCATTCTTTTTAAAGCTATTTTCGTTTGTGGGTCTCTCGTTCTTGCAATAGCGTTAGTTATCTGTTGAAGTTGATTAACTAAATTTTGTTTTTTCTGTCTGAGAGCTTTATAATTTGTTCCTGAAACTCTTCCTCTAGATGGAGCTGGAGCACTTACTACAACTTTTTTTGAAAATTTGTAACCACCTTCAGGTGTTTCCTCAATTGTGTATCCTTCTTGTTCATATTTTTTTAATGCTGATTCCTGTTCTGATATCTGAGTTTCAGCTTCAGATAAGTCCTTTTGGTATTGTTTGATTTCTTCTATCTTTTGGGCTTTTTGTTTTTTCTGTTTAGAAAGTTGAGAACGATATTTTGCACTTGCTTTCATCGCTTCTCTCATTTTAACTTGTTGTCTTATTGGTGGTTTTTTCTGGAGACGAGATACTGCCTTTTGAGCAAGACTTTTTTGTTCTTGAACTTTTGTTTGTTGTTCTTGAACCTTAGCAATAGCACTTCTATAATCTACCAAAAAATCACCTTAGAAGTACATTTTAAAAATAAGAACGCATTCATTTTTGGTCACCAAACCTAATGTATGTATACAAAAATGTAATATAAATAATTTTCTACACAACGCTAAACAGCTGCATTATATTTTCTGTTTATAAGAATACCTTTCCCTTTGATATATGGAGCAATCCAAATTCTGTCCCCTTGTTTTTTGCCCCACTTTTCATCTCGTAGGGTTCTCCAATGACCACGAACCCAAAATCTGTGACTGTAGTGCCAAAGGTTTTTCTGTTTGTTGGTCTTATCAATATATTCTCTGAGGTATCCATTTAGTTTTATAACAATTCTGTCGGAAATAGGAAATTTGTTTTTCTTTATTCTTTTGATATTCTTTTCTTTATCTGCAGGAATGTCAACTAATTCAACTTCTGGGTCATTGATAAAATTCAAAAGGTTAAGAACAAATTCGTGTATCAGTTTTCTGGATTCCCCCTTAACATATGTTTTTCTAATTGTCACTCTGTTTTCATATTCTGAGATAACATCCAAGTCTTCTCGAAATGTTTTGAATCCATGAAATAAATCTCCATCATCAATTTCATCACAGTAAAACTCATAAGTAATTACTCTCCCTGCAACTTTTCCACCTTTTGCCATTTTTGGAGTAATTAAAACTTCTCCATCCTTTTTAGGAATGTCCTTCGGAATTGATAAATTTTCTTCTGTAACTAAAAGACCTTCTAATCTCTCAAAAGGAATTTTGATTCCAAGAAGTTGCATTACTTCATCTTTGGAGAAATCGACATCAATGAATGTTGCTGGAAATGGTAATCTTACTTTTTCGTTAGATTTTGGGCATTTAGTTAATAATAATAATCTTTTTAGGTTATTGTTTATTTCAAATATTTTACATCTTTGTAAATCTTTTCCTACTCTGTTGGACCATATTTCGTTTGGAACACCATAATCTTCAACGAAACCTAGTTTGTGTCCTACAATTAATTCTTTATATCTTGAAGCGAATTTAGTGAAGTTCTTTGTCATCTTTTAACCACCTATCAATTGAAGTTTGTTTTTTGTATCTAATTCCGTGATACTTTCCACCACATTTACATCGACATTTTGATTTTGGGTTGGCAAGTTCACATCTTTTGTTGTGTTTCATTATCATTCCTTTCTTTCTTTATTTGCGTCATAGCTATTTTATTGTTTTTGTACATCAAATAAAATGATATAACAAATATAATAAATGGAATAAAGATAATCCATTTCATTAAATAGAAAAACACCATACTGCCACCAGATAAAAATATAAACATCCAGAAAAGAATATCAAGTGTTTGTCTTTGGTCTAGTGTCATATCTTTTTCCAAGAATTTCATTTCAATCACTCAAAATCTGAACAGGCAACTATATCTTTATGTGCCTCTTTACATTCACTATATTTATTACAGTTTTTACAAATACCTAAATCTTTTAGGTATCTACTAACTTGACATTCTTTCATTCTATCACATCTCCGAAACAGTAATCAAAGAGCCAATCATCATCTATTGGAAAATCTTCCATTAAAATTTTTTCTTGTATTTTGTTTTTTGTTTTTGTTCTTATCCAATCTCTGTAATCAAGAAATACGAATTCAGTTAACATCATAGGATTTTTTCCTTTCCATTTCTTATAAAACTCAACAGCAGATTTGACATCTTTTTCCCAATAAAACTTTTGTAACAAAGCACTTTCTTTCTTTCCTCTTAATGGTTCACACATTTATATCACTACTTTTTCAATATCTTTTTTGCTCCCTTAACAAAGTCTTTCATTGTCATACCTTGTTTTTTCATTTCTTTTAAGATAGCATCAATTGATTCTTGTGTTATTTCTGCACTTGTTGATTGCATTAATCTCTCCTCTTCATCTTCCTTATTTCCAAGAGAACATCCTTTCCTTCGTACATAACTCCATTTATAAACATTTGAGGAAGTTCTCCTATTACCTCTGGATTGTCTTTTTGAACCTCAAAATAATCAAAATATATATTTCTCTTCTCTAACATTCTTTTAGCCATCTTACAACGAGAGCAGGTTGGAAGGCCGTATAGTTTGATTCTCATTTTTTCTCTCTCCTGTAGTTGATAAATGCGACAATTAATGATATCAGTATAATAAAAAAGGAAAACGTGAAAAGAATTAGTTCTGGAATGATTTCTCCAAAGTAGTCCCAATAGATTATGGTGTAGTCGGAACCTGAGAGCATTGCGACTGAAACATAGATTAAATTAAGGATGATGAAAGGTAAGGACATTATTAGTCCGATTAGGGGGAAGATTGATTTATTCTTCATCTTACCAACTTGAATGATATTCAAATGACCATTCTTCTGGTAGTTGAAGACATTTGTCTATTATTTCCTTTGTTTTTTTGATATCTTCATAATACCATTGGTCGTAATCTTCACTTCCGAAAAAGAACCCACTGGTTGATGGAAGAAGTCGTTGAGCGATTTCTGGGTTCTCAATTGTTTTTCCTGCCTCTAAGTGTGGCTTTTTTTGTCCATCTTTAGTAAATGAGTATCCGTTTGTTACTGTTCCCTCTATAAGTTTTGATTTCTTTAGAATTTCATTACATAATTCTAGTAATTCTGTTAATTGTTCTCTTGATACATAATAATCGCTACAGTCGTCTTCTCCGTTTTGAACGTTCTCAACAAACCATTTGTGGATTTGATTTGCTTTTCTCCAATATCCAACTTCAAATGATATCTCAACATAATTCAGATTGTCGGTTTTGAACATCTCTGGAAATATCTTTCTGATTTTTTCATTTATCTTAACTTCTTTTTTCTCTTTATCCTTTTCATCATTCCAAGCACAATTGTATGTTCTTAGTTTTGCGGTTAAATACATATCTAATCCCATTTTAGTATTCCTCCACTTCAGCTTTAAGATGTTTTGTACATCTGAATTCTAATACTGTTGGCATACCTGAATGAGATTTGTATTCCCAAGATGATACTATAACTCCAACTACATCTCCACTATGACATATAGAACATTTAATCATTCTCTATTCAACTCCAGTTGGGTTTGATAATATTCATCAATTCTTGTCATTCTGTTCCAAATAGCGATAACGTTAATGTTTCCTGTGACTGGGTGGTCTAAGGAACAAAGACCTTTTTGTTTGTGGAGTTTGTCGTTGAATATCATTTCGTCTATCATTTTTCGGAAATCCATGATTAGACCTCCTTTACTTCACCTTTAAAGGTTTTTCCATTAACTTCAAATGATACCCAACATTTTTCTTTTCTTTTGTATATTTCTTTCTTGTCTTTTGTAACAAAAGGTTTCAAGAAAGAACCAAGAGTTGAAAGAGTTACCTCTGTTTTATATTTGGTCATTTTTATTTCTCCTTTTCTAATTTATATAATACATTAAAACCGTATTCAAATGCTAATTGATTCCATTCATCTTCGTTCATCTTTAGTCCTCCATTGAAACAATAATATTTTTTCGGGTTATTTCATCGACTTCAATAATGGGAGTTCCATTCTTACATATCCAAAATGATATATTTCCATTTGATTCCAATAATTGTTTTATGGTAATTCCAACTTCACTCATATTCGACCAAGCATATTCTTTTTTCATTTTTAGTCCTCCTAAAATGGTGAATGACCTGCTTCTACTCCTTTTGCATTTGGAAAAAACCAAAAGCAACTATGTATAGGACCATATCTTTTTTCAATCGGTTCTTTTGATGGACAAGTTTCTTTCTTTGTACAAAGGTCACATAATGACATCTTCTAATCCTCCTTTTCTAAAACCCATTTTAAAAGATTTAATACCTGCATATCGCATTTATCTAATCTGTTAGCATTATTAAACCAAAAGTCATAATGTATTTCAATCTCCTTTTCTGTCCTCATATTTAATCCTCCTTGATTTCTTTCACTAAAGTTTTTCTAAAATCAGAATCGTCGTTTTCTGTTATTTCAAGTAAACTTTTTATTAATTCATCTCTGAGTTGTTTTGCTTCCGCTCCAGATATAATTGGTGTTTTTCTGACTTTCTTTACAATTCTTAAATTCTTATTATAAGTTTTCTTTTTGGGAGATATCAATCTTCCGTTTTCAAATCTTGGTTTTCCAATTATTTGGTTTCGTTCCATTTAATCACAATACATATAACAAGTATGTCCTATATAAAGGTTTCCCTGTTTTTAATATTTTAAGGCTGTTCTTTCTTGTCCCACACTTTTTTGTAAGTTATGTATGTTTTGACAAGTTTATCGAATTCTGGAGAGTCAGTCATTCCATCCAGAACCATATCCTTGAATTCTTGTCCTTCCTCTTCAATCATATCATTAACAATTTGTAATGCTTTTGATGGGTTGTCTTTCATTCTTCTAAGGAATTCGTGTCTTGTTACTTTAATAAAAAGATATCTCAGAGCGTTGTCTCTTGCTTTTCCATGATATTCAGATGTACATGGATTATGACAATATATCTGTCTGTGGTTTTTAGGTTTAAATTTTTTTCCACATACAATACATGTTTTTGTTTGATTTCTATTTTTTAAAATTATTCCGTTTTTCTCTAAATGATATTTTATAGTTCCGTGGTTTTTATTGAATATTTTTCCTATTTTGTATAAACTCATTCCGCTGTTGTATAATCTTGTTATTTCATCTATTTGTTCTTTAGTTAACATTATCCCCACCTTAACATTTGATTTGCTCTCCTAAATAGTGAATCTAATGATACTGGAGTATAGTTTGTATGTTCCACACAAACATTAATGTGGTTACCACTATAAAACTTTTCGTGGATATGACCATGAATGTTAACATACCCATTATACACTTCTGGTAATGGTTGGTGGGTGAGAACCAAATTCCTTATCTTATGAGGTTGTTTAATGATTATAAACCCTGCTTCTTCCATACTTCTGCGACTTTTGTCGTGGTTTCCGAGAATTAGGTATATTCGTCCGTTGAGGCGGTTCCGGATGTACTTGATGTCTCGTAGGTTGGATAGAGCAAAGTCACCGAGGTGGATTACTTCGTCTCTTTCTCTGACGGTGGAGTTCCAGTTTCGTATCATTGATTCATTCATGTGGTTGGTGTTACGATAGGGTCGTCGTGAAAATCTGATTATATTATAATGGCAAAAATGAGTATCACTAACAACATAAACAGAAATAACAATCACCTTACCTTATCCATCTTTCTCCTTGACTATATTTATTAATTAAGTTTAAACATACTTTCTGTTCTCTCCAATCTCCTTCATACTGCCTAATTCTACTAAATAAAGATTGCAAAGATATACTATCACTTCCTTTGTTTCCAGATGATTGTTTCTTTGTATTTATATAGTGAGGAATTATTTGACAGTTCTCTGGATGTCTTAATATTTCAGGAAAAACTTTATTAACAAAACCACTTTTTCTTGAATACATGTGGTCTCTAACAACTCCTCTAGTATTATTTTTCACATGAAAAATTCCTTTCTCTTTTAAAAGTAATAATTCATCTTCTGAGCATCTATCAAACATTCTTTCAATCCAATCAGATTCTTTAAAATATATGTCATAATCACTTTTTTTATCTAAAGGAACCCAACGTCCACAACGTTCCATACTCTTTCTAAACTTTTTTCTAAATTCTGGTATAGTAAATCTTTTTGCTGATGCTATTCCAACATTTCGCCTTCCCTCTTCGCTCTTTGGTGTATATTTTAATCCTTTATGTCCTTTTGATATGTTATTACACCTTTCTTTTGAAAATTTCTTTCCTCTGTTAGCACTACCAACTTTATATTTTATTTCTTTAGATTTCATTTTATTTTTTACAAGTTCACTTTGTATTTTCTTTTGTTTTTCTGACCACTTATTACCATAATTCGGATTTTTTGCTCCTGTTTGTTGTTCTAATTTTTGTTTCATTCTTTTTGTGTTTTCTTCTCCTATAACTTCTTCAAGAGATTTGTTTTTGTTCCACAAATATTTGTGTTGATAAGAACAAAAATTTCTTTTGCTCACAACCCAACAAGGATTTCTCATAAGTTCTTTTCCACAATAAGAACAATATACTAATATTTTACTATGTGAATTATACATTTTATTTCATCTCTGGTGGGTTTCTTTTATGTTTTGATTTTTCAACCATTTCTTTCACTTTATAATATTTATCTGACATTTTTGGCATTTCTTCATGGATTGCTCTTGGAACAATTGAATCGAATTCTATAAGCATTAAGTATTCGTCTAATTCTTTGTATGTCATTCCTAATTCATGTTCGTCAGTTTGTCCGTTCCATAACCCTGCGGTTGGTGGTTTGTTTATGATTTCATCAGGAATACCTAATTTTTTTGCGAGTTTGATTACTTCTGTTTTGTATAGATGAGCGATTGGTTCAAAGTCAACACCACCGTCGCCGTATTTGGTGAAATATCCTGTAAGAAGTTCTGATTTGTTTGTAGTTCCGATAACAAGACAGTTCTTTGAATTTGCGAATGTATAAAGGTATGTCATTCTAACTCTAGATTTGATATTACCTTTTATTAGTTCGTTCTTTGGATAATGATAAAATAAATCTACAATTTGTTTTATTGTTACTTTATTGTACTTTAATTTGAATTTATTACATAATTTTTTTATATGGTCTACATCATTATCATCTTGAACATAGGATAAATAAAAACAATGAACTTTATTTTTCCCAAGAGCTTTCTGAGCAAGAACTGCAACAACAGCAGAATCAATTCCGCCTGATAGTCCTAAAACAACACCTTTGGTTCCTGATTGTTTTACTTGGGTTTTTATAAATTCAATGATATCTTTCATAATAATGAAATAAAAAAGAATTATTTAAATATTTTGATGTTTTTAATATTTTACCAACGTCGTTGTCCCCATCGGTGTCGCCATCTCATACCACGACCTCTGCCCCAACCACGGCCGTATCCACGACCCCAGCCACGACCTCGGCCTCTTCCATATGGTCCACGATATGGAGCTTCTTCTGGAATTTCATCATTCTTAATTGCACAAAATCCCATTCCACGACCTGATAAAGGTCCTCGACCTCTTGGTCCTGTTCCGTCATAACCTGGCATTTTACATCTCCATTATTGTATATGAGTTTATCATATATAAAAGTTTGTAGGGTTATAGTGACCCTACTAAATGTTTAATTATCTCGCCTTTCTTTTCTGTCTCAATGTTTCCACATTTGTATATGGTTGGTTTGTCTGTTGATATTTTTCTGGAACTTTTGAGTTTTTTCATTGTATCAACTAGTTTTGATATTTGGGTTTTTTGAGTCACACGATAGCATTGCTTTACATGGTCTGTTCCACCCAAATAGAATCGAATTCCGTATTTGGTTGGTCTGTATTGTGCTATGGTGAAATCACCGTCTTGAGCTCGTCTGAGTCCATATTTGTTTTTTGATATTTTCAGGTTTAGTTCCTTTGATGCGTCTTCTAGGTCTTTTATTGAGACTTCATCTTCTTTTGTCATATTTTATTTTGCCTCCTTTAAGTCCTGTATAACACATCTTATATAAATAATTTTCTCTGTTTTTAATTGTTTATGTAGAAAAATAGACTTTTGATATATAAAACTTTATTTGTTTTTAATATTCCCACCCTGCCCTGTTCCCACCTTTCTTATCAATACCAACAAAGTTTGGATTTTAGCTTTGGATTTAAAATCCCTATATCCTTTCTGTATGGGTTTTACTTGACATTGGAAAGGCCAATATAATGAATAAATTATGTATTTTTAATTTTTTCTATTTTTACAAAATCTTAGCACTATGATTTGATGTTTGAATTATTTGGTGGGTTTTAAAAAGTTTCTGATATCCTTTTGAAATCTCATCTACAGAAAGATTTAGTTGTTTAGCAAGAAATCCATATTTAATGTCTTTTCCTATGGCTTTATTATCATCTATCCAAGAAAGAATTTTTTCAGTTGTAGTGGGTGGGTGTTCAATAAGAAAATATTTTGTGGTTAATTCTTTTTTTGTACTGATATCATATCCTTTTTTTCGTAAGTCTGATATACGAGCACGAATAGTGCTTCTTGGTTTGTTAGACAAGTATGATAATTCGTGGGACGTACAGTTCCTTTTTTTTAATTCATCTATAATTATATCTTCAGTAGTTGTCATTAGATATACATAAACACACTTAATATATAAATTTTTTTATAAACTCCCATTCTTAAATTCTCTGTAGTATATTTTTCATAATTTCTTTTGTGGTCAAAATGTAAAGTTAAAACTTATTTATAGTTCTGGAACCTCTATTCTCTGTTTGTGTAATACATAAAAATATATGAGTTTTTGATATAGGTATATTTCATAAATTTGTGTTTATATGATATATATACGTCCCGACCCCCCTCTCTCTATGTTATAACAATTGTAATTTGTTACTTTATAATTGTTACTACATTTCATTTTTTTATCAAATTTCATAAGTTGTGTAAAATTCTACATTATCAAAACACATATGTATTACACGTGTTATTTTTTCAGTAATTTTTCAAACGGAATGAAAAATATGAAAATACACAAAACTATAGTTGTGAGATAAAAAACCATTTCATCTACTGGGTCTGGAATTCCATATTGATAGTTTATACCTGAGTTAAATACTAATAGAACAATTAAAACAATAATTCTAGCAGGAAGGTACTTTATTAACCTTTTGTTCTTTGGTTCTAAATTGTTGTACCAGTTAGAAATTTTAAATACTATCCTACCTTCTAGTTCACGAGACTTTTTCAACATTTATTTCCTCCTACTTTTGTGTGAGTGGGAAAATTTAAAAATCCCACTCACAAAAGTAGTATGTATATAATACATACTACTTCATCATATGAATAATTCATATGAATTATATGTCTATATTCCAATTTTGACTATCCTCTTGTTTTTTCATATGATTTCTCCTTATGTGTATAACATAAGAATATTTAGCCTTCTCCTTTAAACCATACTTCTCTACTATTTTTCTTGGAACAGTCATAATATAAGTATTTCCAACAACCCTTAGTTTTTGTTGTGGAACTTTAATTTTTACATAATCTTCCATAATATCACCTTAAAAAGTCATCTATTGATACTATCTTTTTCTTTTCAGGGGTTTTTTCAACTCTCTCCTTAACATCTTTTTTTGGTTGTTTCTTATTGTTATTCTTTTTACCTTTATACTCTTGATACTCTATAACTTTATCTATTGGTTCAATCATATGATTAATAAACCAAGGGTCTATTTCTTCATATTGATATTTAATTCTAAAATCCAATTCAGCCAATTTCTTCATAACTGCTAAGGAGTCTTTATCATATCCTTTGACAGCACGAAAGATGGTATGAATATTATCTCTATTCACTGTTTGGGTTAAACAACGGTGTTGGAGGTCGTAAATGAGTTGACTATATGTTTCAATAGGATTCCTTAAATCATTATTACACTCTGTTAAAATGGATAATTCAGCGCTCCTAACCGATTTTGAGTTTTTAGCTATTTCATCTATCTTATCTTCAGGGAGTGAACATTTCGATTTCAAATGTTCAATAAGTTCACTTGTTAAAGGTTTAAATTTCTTAATTATCTCACACTCATTTTTAAAGTCGCTTGGTAAAATATCATCACTCATTGTTTTGGTTGTATATATAATCGGATAAATACTTGTTATCTTTAACAACTTATTTCTATATTTAGACTGGAATTCATCAATATCATCTATAAGAATAATCTTTCCTTTAGAAAACAAAGACTTTGAATTCACAGATTTAATGAAATCATTCAAATTCTCCTCACCTTTAATATCAAATGGACAGATTGAAAGTAACTCTGTATCATAACTTTCTGAAAGTAACTGAGCTAAAAGAGTTTTCCCATTTCCAGATTGACCATAGAATATGGCTTTTCCTTTTGATTCGTTTCCATGAAAAAACTCGTTTAGCCATTCGGTAGATTGAGATTTAGCATTAAATCCAATAAAGCTGTTAAGAGTTGACATAGTATCAACAATTTATAGATTTAAGGAATATATTTTGTGGCTACATTTGTATCAAATGATGTGGTAGATATCCTTAATTTTCTACTTATTGATACTATTGTTTACTCAACTCTTCTTCTAGTGCCTTTATAAACCAATCTGGTAGAAATTGCCTTACTTCTGGGTAATTAAGGTATATTTGATATGCCCAATCTTCCCAATCCTCAGATTGCCAATATGGTTCATCTTCTGATTCTGGCTCTGGTTCTGGTTCTGATTCAGGTAATCTTGTTTGAAATAGTGGTTTTTGTGGTGTTCTTCTAATATTTGGGTATTGTTCTGGTTGTCTTTGTGGTTCTTGTTGTCTTTGTTTAAAATCAAACCCTTTCTGTAAATCTCCTTGTCCATACATTTTTGGTTTATACATCTTTGGTTTATAATTAGAACCAAATTTTGGTTTCCTACTTACTTCTTCATCATTCATAGTTTTTTTCCTCCTTTTAGATTTTTTAACAGATAGTACTAATCCTAGTACTCCTGCTATTATAATCATTACTGTTCCTATAAGAAATAACATTTTATTCCTCTTTTATAATCTGAATACCATTTCTATTTATTTAGTTTTTCATATGATTTAATCTATTACATTATTCGGTCGTGACTTTTTTTGTGTTTTTTGATTATTTCTTCTATCTTCTTAGCGTTTTCTTCATTACAATAATATCCTTTTTTCATCATTTCTTCTTTATTCATTTTTTTATCACCTTATTCACATATACAATTGATACTGTTCCCAATACTCCTATTACTATAAACATTGAACCACAACAGATTAATGCGGCTGCCAATAATAAAAAGTAAAGTAAAGTTATCATTTTAAATCCTTGCCACAGTAACCCTTAATTCATCTCCTTGTTTAATAAAATTTTTAAATTGTTCTCCATAAAATTTCCTTTCCTCTCTTAAATGGTCTTCTGTGTGTAAAGTCATATTTCCATTTCTAATACAAACTCTTAACATTTCTCCAGAACCAGTATTCAATAAATCACAAATTTGTTTTGGAACTGAAAACTCTCCATCATCTTGAGCAGATATTGTATAAGTTATTTTCCAAGTTGTATAATTACTCATTTTTTATCCCTCATGTTTCTGAGATATTTTTGGTTTACTAAAATACTCTTTAATGTCTCCATAAACAACTTTTGAAAATAATTCTCTTTGAGATTTACAATTATATTCATTCATCATTTTTTCTACTTGTTTCTTATTTAATAAAATACCAGAAATAATATATGACTTCCAGTCGTTTGTTTGTTTAATTGCGTTATAATATGAACTTCCTCTTTTCAAAAATGCCATTACTTCATTTAATGAATTTTCTGTTATATCTCCATCTAAAGCTGCTTCATATAAAGAATTCCTTTGAGCTTCAGTTAATTTAAATTTGTTTTCTTTCATTGCTATATCATGTGCTAAATTTAAAGAAATAAAACCTTTTGGTGTCTTTCTTCCTGGAACACCAGATATTACCTTATTTCTATAATTTGACGGAACCCTTTTATAAACAGCTAAACATTGTTTTATCATGTTTGAAGAACATCCAAATTCCTTTGATATTTCTTTTATAGATAAGTTTTCTCTTATACTAAATTCATATGCTCTTCTACCTAATTCTATTGGAACCAAATCATTTCTAAGAATATTTTCTGCTGTGTTTCTTATTATTGCTTCTCTTATTGTTTTTGCTGGACTTTTTACATACTGAATTTGTTTCCATTTTAATTGTTTAGCACAAAAAAGTCTTGTATAACCAAACTCAAGATATGGTATTTTATTGAAAAAAACTATAGAAACTGGCTGTAAAAGACCTAGTTTTTGCATACTTTCTTTTATTTCTTTAGCTTTTTCTATTGAAATTTGACGTCTAATATTATCTATTTCTCTTATCTTATTTATATTTATATATAACATTTTTTAACCTTCCTAAGTATAATTTTATTTTTTTCTACTATAACCTCAAGTTCGTCTCCAACCTTATAATCGTGATAACCAATCAATTGTTTTGGAAGACCAATAACTATAGATTTATTGTTTAGATATAACTTTCTTATTATTTTCATATGAAAGTGAATTATCTATTATCTATATAAAGTTTTTCTTAAATTTAATATTTTATATCCAATCTTTCAATGAACTCATTATTGGTTTAACATCAAACATCTCAACTATATTATTCACTTGGTCAAGATAATATGACGTATCTATATCCTTTTCATCAGCTGACTCATACAAAACATAATCTGATTTTCCTTTAATGTAATGATACTGATTTCCTATTTCTGGTTTTATTCCTAAACTCTTTTGTGCTTGTCGTGCCAATTTTGGAGCAAGAGCATTATTACTCTTGTATTGACTCATGTGCATTCCCATAGTCACATTCATAGCAAAATACTTCAAAGAGAAATCCAATTTTTGATATTTTTTAACAATCCCATCTGTTGATAATCCAGATAATCTTGCTATTGCTAATTCTTCTATTAACTTTTTACTCAATAAATTCTTACTTGACGCTTTCATAGCAGCTCCGTGATATATCATTTTTTCTCCTTTCTTTAAAACATAGTTCTTTGCTTTGTAAAAGTATCCAGAATCATATGAATCTATATCTATTGATAAATCTAACTCTTTTTTAAACTTCTCCCTTAACTTCCTATTAAATGAATTAATGATATCATCTTTGTTGAATACTTGGGTTGAGAAGTAGACACCATCAGTATCGTACTCAATTACAGACTTTAGATACAACTCATTTAGTGTATCTATCAAAAGTTGAGCACACTCTCGTCCTATTCCTGTTGTTGCTATTGCTATAGGAGCAAATCCAAATGCGTGTTTTGCAGAACCTTGAATTCCATACACACCACCATTCGCTTTAACCTTTCTATTATCAGACATTGCTCGATATCTCTTTTCTCCTGTTTCTTTCCATTTTCTCTTATACTCTGCTCTCTCCTTTAAAAATCTCTTGACCAACTCTGAACAAAATCCTTGTTCCTTTAAAACCTGAATGACCATATTTTTATTCAATACTTTATCTGGAATATGATATTCAAAAGAATAATCATTTTCTTCTATCCTGAACTCTCCTAATGCTTCAAACATAATTAGTGTTGTAGTATCAGGAGAAAGGTTGAATGATGACATAATGGTTGGATACATCGAACTATAATCTGCTTTGTACATAGGTTTAAATAGTCCTGTTCTTGATATTCCAACCAATGCCCCTTCATAGTTCCCACCATGTTCATGTTTTGTAAAGATTTCTGGATATCTGTCAGCATTTGTTCCATCAGCAATAATATTATATTTCTTATACTCATCTCCTATTGTTATCAATCCCAAATCGGTTGTATTGAGATTTATCGCTGTATTCAAAGGTATTTGTAAATCATTAGCATTGAATTCTATATTGTGCCAATATATATCAAACAAAAGTAATAGTCTCCTGATATCATCTTTATTATACTCAACCAACTCTTTTGTTCCCTGAAATTCTGTTATTTCCTTTGGAGTAAGTGGTTTCCTTTCTTCCTTAAATCCAAAATAATTTGATACTGCTTTCAGCCCTTTGTTTGGAACATTTCCAAAAAGAGATTGGTCTCTTGCGGCTGAATCGTAGACATCATAAATAACCACCCCTTCAATATTAACAACTTCTTTTCCTCCAACATAAGGTTTAACATTATTCTTTGAAAATGCTGTTGTATTTATTTTATTCCTTTGACATCTCTGTAGTAATGTAAGTATATCATACTTTTTATTGTATACTACTAGTACATCAGGACTTATCTTTTGATATATCTCAATGAACTTTAAAAGAAGTTTCTTATCACTGGTATTATCCTTTTTAAGATATATTGATTTAATCTTTCTATCATTAGTGCAAAAAGCAATTGATGTTATTCTATCTTCATACGAAGGAAATAATTCTTCTTGTTTAGTATATTGTTCAATATCCAAAAATAAGAACTTTAATTCATTAGAATGTGGAAACTTTGTGAACAAATCTGGGTTATCTATCCGATTTCTTAGAATAAAAGGTATGTTTGCTTCAAACGATGTCACCAATTCTCTATACTTTACAAGTTCATCTCTAGTCTTAAAATCATACTTATAGAACTTCCCATCTTGATAATTTGATAATTTCTTGGCACTAATCTCAGAAATAGATGCAGGAATTGATGTATCCTTTTCGTTGGAATAAAAATATGGAAAAATTGGTGTTGGAATTACTTTATTCTTTCCATTAAACCAAATGTTTAGCACTTCTTTTCCATGTTTAACCAAAGGATTAACACTTAATGGAACTTTCATTTATTTTTCTCCTTATAGTATAGTGAAGTAATAGGTTATTTGAGATAAGGAATATGTAAATAATATATGGAGTGTTTTATCTATTACTCATTCACCCTATAGGATAAGATGGGACGACGGGAATTCGTTCTTTGAAAAATCAATAGGAGTTATAGGATGATTCAAAAAAACAAAGAACCACCGCATGGTTACGGTCTTTTCTCCCAGATGCATCGGGCGCTTAACCCACCACTCAATTCTGTCGTCCTTTCATCTCCCATTTGCTTTTCTCATTTCAGCATATGTTAACAATTTTTTTAAAGCTTTCGTTCTATATTCCTTATTGTATAATTGTGAATTTTTTATTCTGAATTCATTAAAACAATATCTACAACAGAAGTTTCTTTCTCCTATTAATTTTTCTGGCTTCCAGAACTCCACACCACAATTATCACATTTTATTAATTTCGTTGTCATTTATCACCCCTCACTTTAAATCACTAATCTCAACATTTCCTCTTTCATTAAAACTGATAATCAAAACTTGACCTTTTTCCCATTTCTTTTTCATAATATACTCTCGTGGAATAGTAACAAAAAACTGACCTTTATTTTCCTGCAATTTTACCATGTTTTTCCCTCCTTAATAAATTCCTAATGTAGGAATATGAATTTAATATATAAGTATTTTGTTTTTAACCTATTCTCAAAATTGGAACTTTAGGAATATCTATTGACTATCTTCCAAACCAGAGAACGCCCCATCTTATACTTATCTGTCAGTTCAGAGTAACTCATTCCTTTCTTTCTGTCTTTGATAATCTTTTTACATAGGTCAGGGTTCTTTTCAAAGATATTCTGCTGACCCATTTTGATACCTTTCTTTATGGCTCTTTCTCGACCTATTGAAGTTCTGCGTCTTATTGACATCAATTCATAGGAAGCAAAACCACAAAGAATAAAAAAGTGGAGATATCCCTCTTCACTTACATCTCCATCTTTGGTATAAAGTTTCGGTCCATTCACAAATCTCAATTGGCACTTGTTGTTCTCAAAGTAACGGTGAAACCAGTATAATCCAAGGTAAGACCTAGAGAATCGGTCAACGTCGAGACAATAGGCGTAATCAAATGTGTCGATTTGTTCAAAGAACTTATGTAATCTCTTTCTCCCAAATTCATCATCACCCGAAACGCCAGCATCAGCAAAAGTGAAAAATTTTAAGTTCTCCCCTAACTCTCTTTCAGCACATTCAATACATAGGTCTTTTTGTTTTTGAATGCTCTCCTCTTGTTTAGCACCTGGAGATTTTCGTAGGATTAGAGCAACTTTTTTCATGTTTTCACCTTATAATGAATCTTACACTTTGGACAATAAAAACGCCCACCTTTCAATCCTGTTGCTGATAAAACTCCTTTACACGAAGGACATTTGTATTTTACCTGCTCAGTTACATACTTATATTTGAATACCAAATATATTGATATTATAGCAAAGAATATGGTAATTGGAATAAAGAAAAACTCAAACCCTGCCTCACCGAAATGATTTATATCAACTACGACTTTCCCACCACCTAAAAATGCTTTCAACCAAGTAGCATAAACTAAAACACTATTTCCTATAAGAGTTGCTACCCCTATCATTATTATCCACTTTTTTAACATCCTATCTATATCTCAATCTTTCTCTGTGTTTATCTCCCCACTCATCTAGAGCATCGTCATACCGTTCAGGTTGGTCGCAAAACCCATTTGGGTCTTTGGTTCTACATTTATTCCATCTAAATAATTTACAATCTTCATTACAAAGATTCATTAATAACCATCTTTTTCATAAATCTCCATATCATCGACCAAATATCCGTTGACCATAATGTTTTCTTTGATATCTGCAGTATCTATTTGTGTTGAGTTGTAATCGCTATAAATCCAAGTTATATTATATATTGCGTAAAAAGAGTTTCCCTTTTCAAACCACTGTAAATAATAATTATCCTTATAACTTCCGTTTGTCCACTGATATTCCTGTGGTTTAATCAAACCGTCCCACACCAACAGAGATATATTTGTATAATCATACTGAATTCCAAATTTTACATCGGCTAAATCAGTTTCATAGTTATTTACTGACACATTAAGATGACAATAGTTAGTTACATTAGTCTGATTCTGATAAAATGTAAATGTAAGATTTCCAACGCTCTTCTGTAAATCATAATCTTCGTCGATATCATCTAAAAATTCATTGATTTCTGTTATATTATCTTCTATGCTTGTAACGTTTTGTTTTAATTTACTTACAATATCATCTAAACCTATTAATTGACCAAGATTAAGTTCAATTACATTTAATAGAGTATCCATAGAGTTAATTTCGTTTTTCATAACTGTGATATTTCCATTTAATATTGACAAATAATCTGAATTATCTTCTATATCATTACTAAGAACATTTGCAACATAATCAATTCTATTGTTTGCATCTCCAACCTGACCACTAATGACTGGATATAATGATATTGCTAAAAGTAAAGCAATAATCGCTAAAACCCAAGCATTTTTTTGCAACAAATCAAAGATTGGTATTTGTTGTCTTTGTTTTGGTTGTGGTTGATATACCTTATAATTATACCCACAAGATTTACACTCATATTCTATGTAACCATCAACCGCTGTTTCGGTCATTGTATTTTTCTGGCATTTTGGGCATTTATAAATTTTGTCTTCATCTTTCATTTTCCTTTCTCCTTTTTATAAATACAAACTTTGGAATACAGGACTCCCTTTTATTATTTATGATATTAATTTAAGATTGTCCTATACTTCTTTATCTTCATCTTCCACCTTTGGCTTTTTATCTAACTCTTTATCTATCCAATCTTTTTCTTGTTGAAGTTTATCTTCATCAATAGTAACCTTGTTGTCACCTAATCTTTTCATATATTGTAATGCTTCTATGTAATCAAACATATAATCATGACTTTCTGGAATATGTACAAAAGTATAATTATTATCTTTTATTTTTATACCATAGATTTCATCTGTCACTTTTACAACTTTTCTCTTTAATTTTGAACTAAACCACATCTTGATTCTGTTCATCTTTTTCATCTTCCTTCTCCTTTTCCTTTCTAGGAGCTCCACTTTTTCTCATAAAACCCTTCTGAGAAAAGAAGCTCTGAATTCCAAATTTGAAATTAGTCCAAGCACTTACTCTTTCTGGAGCAATGATTCCTCTTCTTTCTTCACAAACTTTTGAACCTTTCATAACAGAAGGTTTTCCTTTTCTGTTACATTTCCCACATTGATAACATTTAATTTGATTCCAATCTGTCATTATAACCACTTCTCAATAAATCTAGTATTTGATATATTATACTTATCTATATAATCATTAACATTTATCTCTCTATCACTTCTCTTAGACATCCACCTTTCTTTCCAATAATTTGATAATTCGTTCATCGACCTATCCTTAAACCTTTTCATTTCATCCGACTTACATAAAAGGAAATCCTTTGCGTTTTCCTTAGTGTAACCAAAATAAATCCCTCTTCTATGTTTATGCTCCAGCATTCCTGATTTCAATCCTATATCTCTACAAACCTTATCTACCATTCTTGCCTTCGCTTGAGTTACAAACTTTCTTCCATCCTTCTGTAATTTTAAATCGTGCTCTTTGAAATAAGTATGAATATCCATAAGCGTACTATTTGAAAACTGAACTGTTCCCACACCATCAGACAAACCCAAAAATTTTAAGTGTGGTATCCTATCATACTGAATTGATTTTCCATAGATTGATGTAACCGTTAAACCAGCAAGTTTTTCTTCATATGATTTCTCAAAATAATCTATCACTTCATCAGAAAAACAACTCATCGCTAACAATTTTCCTGATATCAATTGATTGAATGGTTCTAACGAAACGCAGGTATAAATGTTCATCAAAGATTGTAATCTCTTTTCCTTCTGTTCTCTGTTCCAACCAATATACTCATCTCTTTTTCTCAAAGACCTAAAATCAGAACCTAACCCACAAATCCCAATGATACAACCAGATGACTTATCCTTAACAAAAAAATTGATTATCCTTCCAACATATCCTGTATATTGAAGTGATGATGCAACAATCCTTAAATATCTCCATGCTTTCTTTTCTTCTTCTGTTTCACAGAATTGTATCACTGGTTCAATGTTTTTGATATCAACATCTTGGATTTGATACCTATCTCTTACACACTCTGCGTAAATTGGATTTAAAGCTTCTTTGTATCTTTCAACATATTTGTCTTTTCTTTTCTTCATCACTTCAATTTTTTCTTCCTTAGTTATAGCAGAAGAAAATTCTTTGACATCTGATAAAATTTGTTCTCTTAATTCTTCTTTTGAAATACCTTTTCTTGAAGGCAAATCCACCCAATCATCTAACTCAGTGCGAACTCCTGGATTTGAACCAGGTTCTTCTGACTGGATGTCAGACGCATTATCGGTCATATGCTTAGTTCGCCTCTATTTTTAAAATAGTCCTAAATGGTCCTGCAAAACCACCTTCAGATACTTCATAAGTGATTTTAATGTTTTTTCCTTTATATGAATTTAGTTTCGATATCCAATAATCAGCTTTCAAATTACCAAATTCTATATTAACAGTAGAATCATCATTTTCTAATATAACTATAATCCATCCAGAATTTTTTTTTGAAACACTTTGAAAAGTTCCTTCAACGCTTTCAGTAGTTACTGTTCCTGAAGTAGTACACCCTACCAATAATATACATATTATCAACAATCCTCCTATGATTTCCTTCATTTTATTCCTCCTTTACTTTCACAACCTCATAAATCTTCTTTCCACCACTCTCACAGATAAAACAATTCCACCTTTTATCAAATATCAACTTATTTCCACAACATGGGCACTCTATTGATTGAATCAACTTGGTGGACTTCTTATCCTTAAATGATAAAATCTTTGATTCAAATTGGGTATCATCACCCATTAAATCCCTAACCAGAATTTTTAAATCTTCCTTTTCTATGTTTCTTGGTAAATCAAAATTCCTAAGAGTAGGAACTTGTTTTTCGTCTAAATCCCTTTTCACTTTTTTCCTATGTGCTTTTTGAAGTGTTCTCAATACTTCTTTAGTTCGTCCTCTTCGTCCCATTACATCCACCTATCTAACAATCCAACTGACTTTTGAACCTTGACTTCTGGAAACTCTGTTTTAATTTTCTTTGGGTCTCCCTTATAGAATATAGGAACATTTTGATGACACTTTCCTAATTTCTTATAAGTATTAAACTGAATATTTATCCTTAAAGGTAAAGTTCCTATAGAGTTAATCAATACACAATTATTATATAACTTCATTCCTGACTTTTGGAAACAGTTGATTGTATCAGAAACAAAGTTTAAATAAAAACCTTCTTTATCTCTGATATCTCCAACTACAAATGATGCAAACCTATTATCCTTTAAACAAGATACAGATTTTCTGATTATATTATAATACATATCTATAAAACCACCATATGTTTTTAGAGCACTTAATTCTCCTTCTAAATCAGAATAAATCTCTAAATTATAATATGGTGGACAACTGAATACAAAATCAAATTTATCATCAACCAACTTATCCAAATTATTACTATCTCCAACAACCCAAGTTGGATTAACACTAAGTTTCTCTGCTTGTTCTCTGTTTGATTCAACCTGTTCTTTCCTTAACTCTATTCCTGTATACTTGAATCCTAATTTCTCTGCAACTATTCCACGAACTGAACCACCTGCAAAAGGGTCTAATATAGAACCACCGTGGGGAACGAACCATTGATACATTACTTCAGTTAAAACAGGGTCGAATATTGATGCGAAAGTTAATTTTCCTCTGTTTCTCTCTATTACAGAATCTCCATAAACTTTTATTATTCCTAAAGTTCTTTGGGTTTTCTCATCAAGATGTGGGTTTGTAACAGGAAAATTACTCTTTCCTGGAATTGTTTTGTGGTCTGTTCTTTCAGGTTTTTCTGTTGCTATGTTTCTTCCAACTTCACTTTTGATTCCTAATCCCAACCACTGTCTCTTTCTGTCTTGCCAGTAACCCTGTCTTGTATCAAGAACCGTAAATGGTGGTAATAAGAATCTTTCCTCTAGTTTTCCCATTATATCGACCAATCTATTTCTTTTTTCTCTTCAACCTTTGGTTCTTCCTTAACTTCTCCAAACCACTTATCAATTGATTCAACCTCATAATTCATTTTGATAGGAAATATCTTCTTCACATCTCCCTTATAAAAAACCAAAACATTCTGGTGCATTCTTCCAATCTTTCTCGTGGGAACAAAAAACTTCTTAATTCTCAACCCAAGAGAACCAGTGCTTCCCACCAGAATCAATTCGTTGTAAAACTTCATTCCTGCGTCTTGAAACGCTTTGATTGTATCCTGAACAAACCCACGATAATATCCGTCCTTATCTCTTATCTCCGAAACCACGAAACAAGCAAATCTATCATCTTTTAACTTCTTAACACAATTCTTTATGATAGACCGATAATCCCCAAGAAAATCATCATATGTATTCATACAACTCAATTCACCATCTAAATTTGAGTAAACTTCCAAATCATAATAAGGAGGGCAAGAGAAAATGAAATCAAATTCCCTTTCAATCAAAGGAACTATATGACGGCTGTTTCCTAAAATCCACTCAGGAGATATGTTCAATTCCTTTGCTTGTTGTTTGTTTGATTCCACTTGTTCTGGTCGGAGTTCTATACCAGTATAATGATAACCTTTCAAATCAGCAACAATTCCCCTAACAGAACCACCAGCGAATGGGTCGAGAATTGAGCCACCTTCAGGAACAAACCATTTGTACATAAGTTCACACAATACAGGGTCGAAAACAGATACATTTTTAGCTCCATGAGAAACAACGGTTTTGCTAAAACCTAAAAGATTTTGGTCTCTTCCTTCTTCGCTCTTAATGCCTAAACTGAGCCACCACCTTTTTCTCTCTTGCCAGTTTCCTGTTGTTGAATTTAAAACCGAGAAAGGAGGCAAAATAAATTCCTTTTTCAGTCTATTGTCCGTGACAGTTTTTCCCATTTCTTGCCCTCGTTTATGAATTAAAATTTTTATATATAAAACTTTCCTTATTTTTAATATTACTGAAACATTTCAAGTGTACTTTTCCCCTTTTCTTTTTCTTCTTTTTTCTCCAATTCTTCTACTCTAATCAATAAATTTTCAATCACTTGTTGATTTCCTTTTATGATTTCTAATATACTTCTAATATCATTTTTCAATCTTTTTTCGTCCAATTTTTCCCCTCCTAAAATTTACAATACAATTTATACTGACAATTTTTACACATATTTTCTGTCCTTGGTTGTTTCAAATATTCGTCATTCTCTATTGCCTTATCAATCTTTTCTTTTAATTCCATTATATCCCTCCTTACACTTATCTGTTTTTCACTACTATAATCAACCACTCTCCACTTATCAACTGGTAAAAAGAAAAAATAAAACTTTTTTAAATTTTGATTAAACTTACTTTCAAAAAGTATTTTATAAATTTCTGCTTGAACCCTATAATTATACGACAAAGACGGATAACTACCAGTTTTCCAATCTATTGTCTTGTTCAAATTAAGGTCTATGTAGTCAATAATTCCATAAAACCCTTCTCCATCAATTTTAACTTCTGTTAATGGTTTTGAAGTAATTCCCTCATTGATATTTTTACTTTCCCACAACGCATGGTTATGCAAAGATGTATAGGCTTTTTTAAGATGTTCAGCAGTAAATGACGTGTCCCATATTTCCTTTAAATGATTATAAGAAATATTAAGAATATCTTCAGTCGTTCCTTCTAAAAGATAATGATTTTTATAGTACCTATCAATTGCTTTGTGAACATAATTTCCTATATCCAAAACATCTTGGTTGAAAAACACAGCATCTTTTCTTTCTCTATAACACTTATACGCAAAAGGACAATCTCTGAAGGTATTTAATGCTGACTGACTTATGCCTCTCATTTTTCCCTCCTACTTTTCTTATTTTTCCACATTATATAAAACAGTCTTATTATAACAGAGATTGAATAACCCAACAGAACAAACAAAATGAAAGTAAGAATCATTTTTTCTCCTTTAATATATGATGTATAGATATAAAAGCAAACACAAGTAATGATATTATTGCTAGATATAACCCTATATGATATGATAAAACTGGTGGGATATTAAGCCACCCGTTTGTTACCTGTCCTTTATTCATCATTCCAGATACAGATATATCAATACACCAAAATGACATTACTTGAAGAATACATAAAGCTACAATCATTATTACCCAATCGCTTTTGTCTTTTATTAATCTCATGTTGTCTTACCTTCAAAAGGAAAACTTACTGCATGTAATAATATTCCACAAACTCCTGCTATCTGTAAACTAAACTCTTCAAAATAAAAACCAAGACCAAGAATTAAAAACGATGTTGGAACTAAAACCACATAAGGTAACATAGCAATCTTTCTCTTATCTTTTAACCACTTCCCTCTAGCACTCTTATGGGATATTTCAAATCCCATCATTATTCTTGTTCTATACCACTTTGGTTTATATCCTAACTTAACTGCCTGATAATAATGTAATGCTTCGTGTGTAAATCCTATTGACATAACAATCATAAATGTTATAATTGTATCAACAAGAATTGGTATATCAAAATAAATTTCAAACCAATAAACAAACCCCAACATTATTATTATCAAAAATACTATTCTTGTCAACCAATGCTTAAAACTCGCCTTTTTATCTTTTTCTTCTGTCATTTTCCCTCCTATTTTTCATATTTTCCATATAATTGAATTAAATATGTTCCATATGTTTTCAATTGTATATCATAACTTGCTCCAACACTTATCCTAAATTCTACTTCTCCTATTTTTGTTAAAGCATCAATTTTATCTTCCATCTTTAAAACTTTTGAATCCTTAATTAATCTTCTTAACGACTCTATGATTTCAATTGTATCATATGATTTCTCATGTAATAAATTATCCATATATTTATCAACTGTATTCAAGTCTCCTTTTCTAACTGCCACCAAAAGAGTTCTAACGTGGTCATCATTAACATAACAAACTGTATCATAAATTGTATCTTCGTTAATATTTGTCACATTTCCCAACTTTAATTTCTGGAGAGTATTCAAAGCAGTTCTCATAGAACCATTTGATAAATTTGCAAGTAAATACAATGCTTCATTTGATATATCAATTCCTTCAGAATCAACTATTTTTTTGAGCATTGTTTTCATATCACCTGGTTTAATTGCTCTAAATCTAAAAGTGACACATCTATCAATTAATGGTTGAATTATTTTATTTGGATAATTACAAGATAAAATAAATCTACAAACATCAGAATTTACTTCTATTATTCTTCTTAAAGCATTTTGAGCATCTCTTGTGATGTTATCTGCTTCATCCATAAATATAATTTTAAAATCCTGACCTATAATCTTTGCTCGTGCCGACCCTTTAACTTTATCTCTGATATCTGATAACTTTCTTTCATCACTTGCATTCATTTCCATAAAATAGTTCTTCCAATCTTTCCCATATAATTCTCTTGCTAAAGCAATCGCAGTCGTTGTTTTTCCACATCCTGGTGGACCTGCAAACATCATATGAGGAACATCTTTGTTTTTAACAAATTCCTTTAAAAATTTTGTTACTTTCTCTTGTCCTACTACATCATTTAAAGATTCTGGTCTCCATTTTTCCATAAAAATTGTTTTTGTCATTTAATCTCCCTCTATCTTTCTAAATGTATTTTTTAACATATAAAAAACAGCTAAAATAATGATATATCCAACACAAACTATAATGAAATTCATACTCCTTAAAAAAATTATTGTATTACCAAATCCTCTCATAAGCATAAGAGAAATAAAACACCAAAAGAAGAAAATGAAAGCCATTAAAGTTCCAAATATTGTCATATTTTTTTGCTCCTTTCTGAAACTTTGTTTCCCCATTTCAACAATTCTCTTAATTCATTTCCAGAAAACCCAACTCCTTCTGTTCTTGAAACTTTTTTAACTGGTAATCCCATCTTTAAACCCCAATCTATTACTTCGTCATTTCCTGATACTAAAATATCAAACATTGGTAAATTATCTGTATTTTTATAATTTGTTAATTTCCCATCAATTAATCTACAAGTCAACCTTGTAGTAAAAATAGTTTCAAATATATCTAAAACTTGTTCTCTTGTCATTACTCTTGGTTTGTCTTCTGTAATTCCTATGATAACCTCATAATCTTTTAATAATTTAGATATAGTTATAACATGACCTAAATGCGGTGGTTGAAACTTTCCAGGAAAAAATACCTTTATCATTCAATCACTTATCTGATGATTCCCTAAAAAACCAACTAATTTCTCCAAAAATTTCTTTTAAAAAGTTTTTTAAATCCTGGTCTTCACATTCTATTGATATTTTAACTTTCATTTTTTCCCTCCATCTTTTCTACTTGTTCATTTAAATATTTTTTAATTAATCTAATTTCTTCAAGATATTGTATTATCTCATCTATCTCCTCTTCAATCTCATGTAAGTATTTTTTGTTGTGGTTAATTTCCTCCTGAATTTCCACGTTTGCTATAAATTTACTTACATCATTTTTTCCCTGTTTTACGAGATTGTCTAATGGAATATTAATTTCGTTGTATTTTCTAAAAGGAAAGAAATGGCGAGTTGTTCTTGGTGGAAAAAGATTTCCAGTTAAACCTCTCTTAATAACCTCTCCTTTTGATATATTCAATGGTTCTTTTACTATATGACGGTGCATCAAATGTGTCCCCACCCTAATGTGAGGACTATTATAATCAACATATATAACTGGAGCAAATTTAAAACTTTCGTGTAAGAGAAATATATATCTGTGTGAACCATCTAAAATAATACCATATTTGTTTTCAGCAATCAATGGATGTTTCATAACTCCATCACCACATATTATATTAGTTAAATTCTTCAAATGATTAGGAAAAACTTTCTCTAAAGGTTTTAGTTTTTCAACAGGAACTAATTGATACTTCATTTAAACACCTCAATATTCAAAACACTTTTCAGAATAATTTTGAATAAATTTTTTATTTTTATACTCTTTTCCTCCATACTTATACTTTCTTGTAATAACTTTTGAACCATCAAAAATTTTTAGTGGTGTCTTCCAATCCTTTCCGTATCTTCTTTCAAAATACTCTTCAGTTTTATATGGAATTTTAAAATTTACTTCATAAAATTTAAAGTCAACCATTTTTTTGAAATATTTACAAGGAATAGAAGTTTCAATATGTATACAATCTGTTTTTTTATAAAAAATTTGAAGTGCATTTATCATTTTTATCCTTATAAAAAAAGGTATAAATCTACATAAATTTGATAAAAACTTTGAAACAACTAAAGGAACTTTTGACTTATCTCTTTTCTTTACCTCAGGTCTCCTTAAATCTAAAAACCAAATAATATAATCTATAAACTGACCAAATTTATGTAATGGTATCAATATTTCATATGTAAAGTTTTTTTCTTTGTTTTTATAATATAAAAAGAAACCAACAGGACATCCTTTTTTCCATAAACCATGAGGAACACTATTATCTTTCATTACATATCCTGGAGTTCCATAATAAACATCAAATCCTTTTTCTTTTAATTCATCACAACACAAATTTATTTTTTTTGAATCCTCAAGCCACATTCCAATATCTATGTCGTGGTCATCTTTTATAAAAGTACCATCCCTATAAGCTCCTAATAGTGTTCCACACTCCAACCAAAAAGTAAGGTTGTTTCTATCAAATACTTCTTTGATTTCTTTTAATACACTTATTCCATCTTTTTCATTCATTTTTACACTCTTTTAAATGGTTCACTAAATTTTTTCCTATAAGGCAAAACTACATATTTTTTAAAGAATTTATAAGGATGTTTCCATTTATAATTCTTGTTAAAATTTATATTAAAGTTATTAACTAATTTTTCTAACTCTTCCTTATTTAACTCAGGATGTGGAATGGTTGCTTTTATATAATTGATATTGTCCAAATTAATTTTATCTTTATAGTCTTCATAAATTCTACTTCCTGGTAGTGGAGTAATAATATGAAACGATGCAGAATCAAAACCTGTCTTCTTTGCCAATTTAAAATCACTTTCCATTATATCTTTTGTTTGTTCAGGAAACCCACAAACAAAAAAAGCATGAACATCAATTCCAATCTTATGACAATGCTTGACTAAATCTTTAACCCTTTCAACTTTAAGTGGTTTATTAATTACATTCTTTAAAATATATTTATCAAAAGTTTCTACTGGAAAAGTTAATTGATAACACCCAGCCTTTTTCATTAAATCAAGAACATATCTATCCAAACCATCAACCCATATCCCTCCAGGATTAGACCAAGCAACATTCAATTCTGATAATTTAAACATTAATTTAATAGTTCTTTCTCTATTCATCACCAAATTTTCATCAGTAAAATTGATTTCTTCTATACCATATTTCTCCTTTAACATTTTAGCTTCTTCAAAAATATCACAAGGATTTCTTCCTCTCCATTTGCCATGAAAATTAGTAGTGGCACAAAAAACACAATTAAAAGGACACCCTCTTGACGATACCATTTGTGTGACTTTTTTGTAAGGGGAAAATATGTTTTCAGGCATATTGATTTTTAAATATTTATTCATTGGAAGAAGGTCTCTTGCAGGCCAAGGAATTTTATCAATATTTATTGGTTTATTGGTTACTATTCCTTCTTTTTTCCCCTCAATAATATCAAGCATTGATTTTTCTCCTTCTCCCACCACAACAGAATCAATAAACTCACTTTTCAAGCATTCTTCAGGAAATACTGAAGGGTGACAACCACCCACCACTGTATGTATTTTTTTATTTATATTTTTAACAATTTTACATACATTAATCATATTATGTCTTTGTGATGTCATAAGGCAAGATACACCAACAAAATCAGGATTAAATTTTTTAATCGTTGTTTCTATATTATAATTTGACATTCCAAAAGTTCTTTTTCCATTATTTATAATATCAAAGTCATACCCTTCAACAACACAATCTAAAATTTCAACCTCTATACCATACTTTCTTAAATAACCAGCAATATATGCTAATCCTAAAGGCACAAGACACCTTTTTTTAGATTCAATAGGTTGAGTGAATGGTGGTTGGATAAGCATTACTTTAGTCAATATCTATCATCCTTCATTTAAAAATAAATTTCTTAATCTCTTTTTTACATCTAATTTTTTCCCTTTTTTAACTGTAAGAACTATATAATTAACAATTTGTAAACCAATAGCTATCGGCATCATAATTTTGATAATATTAAACAACCCTCCAATAAAGAATATTAACCACAACTCTTCAAAAGGAGTATAATATGAATGTAACCAAGAAAATCTGGTTTCATAAGTAAATCTTTCAACAAAAAGAAAACCAACAAAAATAACAACATAATGAAGACCTATAAGAAACAAACCTAAAAGCCACTCTCCCTGAAGATAAAACTGACTCCACCAAACTCCAAGAAACATAACTGCAACTGAAGTTGTATCCGAAAGATAATCCAAATTTTTCCCAAACTTTGATGTCGTTCTCGTCAGTCTAGCAATCTTTCCGTCTGTGGAGTCTAACGCCAATCTAAAATAAAAAAGAACCGCCCCTAATATCAAATGTCCTGTGGCAAACAAAAACCCTGTAACAAAGGTTACAATAAATGTAAAGAAAGTTACAGTATTAGCAGATATTCCTACCCATATGCAGAACCGAGCAAGAGCCGTTGTAAGATGTCTATCAAAAATATTGATAATGAATACATCCTTAGAGAAGTTTGGTTCTCCTTTTCTTGGTTTAAAGAATGGTCTCACTATAAAAACTCCTTAACATATATCTTACTCAATTCTTCAAATACTTTGTCATCTGTTTCTGCTTTCCTGATTTCATCCCATTTGTCCTTATCAAAATTGACATATAATGGAAATGTTCTTTGTAATCCTAATATTTCTTCTTTTGTAACTTGAGGCATATTAAGAACACACTCTCCTCGATAATCACCAGCTAAATACCCTTTTGGAAGATATTTTTCCTTTACACAAAGGTCGTATAATGGTGTACCACGATATGGATTAAATATATTAACAATTGGATTATGAATTTTTATCTTTCTTAAAAAATTGATAGTATCAAAAATCATTTCTCTTGTTTCAAAAGGAATTCCAATTATGATATTCACACATATTCTCATATCTGTTTTCTTCAGAATTTTAATAGCTTTTTCAATCTGTTCATTAGAAACATCTTTCTTTAAAATATCATTTCTTATGAATTCGTTTCCACTTTCTATTCCAATAGCAAAACCCTTACAACCAATATCCTCAAGTGCTTTGGCTTTTTCATCTGTAATCATATCAGCTCGTGCTTCAGCCCAAAAAGGTATTTTTATCTTCTTATACATTTCAACAAACTTATTAAAATCCTTTTTTGATTTCGCTAAAAAATCAGCATCAACAAATTTTATGAAATTTATATCATACTTATCTTTAAGATACCTTATTTCTGCTATTGTTTTTTCTATATCTCTTACTCTAAAAAACCTTCCCTGACCATCATATATTTTTTGTAAGTTAGGATTACAACAAAAAGTACACTGTCCAAAACACCCTCTTGATGTCTGAATTCCAGCAGTAACAACTATATCACCCAAAAATGGTTTGTATAATCTTTTCTTATCATATATTGTCCAATCTTGAAAAGGAATTTCATTGATATCCTTCAAAGGTCTAACACAATTTCTTATTATTTTTCCATCTTTTTTAACCCACAAATTTTTGATGTTTGAATAATCCTTTTTATCTCTAACAAAATTTGCTAAATCAACTATAGCATCTTCACCTTCTCCAATACAAACAATATCAACGCTATCTTCATTGATAATTTCTTCGGGTGAAAATGTAGCATGAATTCCACCCATTATCTTTATACCATCATAATCTTTTACTCTTTTCAATAGATTTAAACCCTGAGTATATGATATCTCAAAAACAGAAACACCAATGATATCTGGTTTATACTCATTAACAACATTTTCAAAATCATCAAAAACATCATTTTTAACTCTTTCAACACCTTTTTCTTTCAAATCTGTCTTTATAACCTGAAGGTTTCTTTCTCTAATACATTCCCCTATTTCTTTTCCTGATTCATAAAATGTTGTATCAAATAATTTCACATCATGACCTGCTTCTTTAAGACAAGCAGATAAAATTGATACCCCCACAGGAATTAAATTATCCATAGTTGGATTTGGATAAACCATCAAAACTTTCATTTTAATGTCACTCCATCTTTTAATCCTTCTATTGGAGACCTTCTTTGTGGTAACATCCATTTTTCTCCATATCTATACTCTAAATATTTTTCTTTTTCTTTAGGAACATTAATCATCATTCCATAAAAATTTATTTTAGATAAATTAGTAAAAAAATGACCAAGAGTTGTTTTTGTATAATGATATACTCCAAATTTATGATATACTTTATCAATATATTTTATAAGAAAATTTCTTACTGGAACAGGAATTTCTTTACTTAAATTTATAAACTTTCTTGTTACTTCGTTTGATATTCTTCCTAATTTATTTTCTACTCTTAAATTCAATACCCATAACATATAATTCAAAAATTGACCAAAAACTCCTTTTGGTTCAACATATATTGTTGAAACATTTCCGTTTGTCAAATCATATGATGCTATATCCATATTACAATCATCTTTTACAATATTAAGACTATAAGGAATTTCATTGGTGTGAAGTAATGTTTCATACCCCAAATTATTCATATCTTCTTGAACTAATTTCAATTTATCAAAGTCCTTACTCCAAGTAGCAATATCTATGTCAGTATCCCAATCTATGAATTTTTTATCTCTCACTGCTCCTAAAACAGTTCCATCTCTTAACCAAAAGAGAACATCATGTTCATCAAATGATTTTTTAACATTCTTTAACATTTCTACTGCTGTTTTTTCGTTCATATCATATATATTAAAGAAATAAGATGCCCAATTAAGGGCTCTTTTTTCAATAAAATACCTCCTTTTTGTTATTTCTAAAGTGACCAAAATACACAACAGCAACTGAAATTGCTGCCACAAACGATATTATTGCCCAAAACAGAAAAACATTGCTCCATCCTTCTGATGTTTCCAAGACTAAATAAGGAACTAATAATCCAATTATAAAAGTTCCTACATATCCCATTCCATCAATGAAGCCTGTTGAAGCTGCTACAACAGAATCTTTTTTGAATCTTGTTGGTAATGTCGTAACCAAGAACACGTGAGGACCATACAAAAATGCACTACTTAATAACAAAAGAAACACAGCAGTTAATCCATCAGTAAATGGAAAGATTAACCAAACTACTCCCATTGATAATAAGAATAATACACTTGTTAAGTCCTTATTCCAAGGCAATTTATTATAAGACAAAGTTCCAATTATTCCAGCTATTGGTATTAAAGCTACTTTAAATGCATCAAAACCAAAGAATTCAGCTACTGGAATGTTTCCTGTTTGAACTAAATATACAAAGAACCAAGTCAAAACACCATATCGTACCATATTTAAAAATAGTAATGATACTCCAGATAATACTATAGGAAATGAAAATGTTGTTCTTACTTGTTCCTTTACCTTTTTCTTAGGTTTAAATTCAACAGAAGGTTTCGTTAAATAAAGAGTTATTCCTCTAAATATCAAAACTCCTGAAGCAACAAAAAACCCTGCTTGCCATCCCCACAAAGATACAGCTAAAGCTGATACTATAAAAGTTATAGCTGTTCCAAATTGATAAGAACATCCAAGAATTGTTGAAGATTTATCTCTTGCTTTTTCATTAGGTTGAATTTCAGAATTTGCTCTTACAACTGAAGACCATCCCATAGCCTGAAAGAATCCATCACAAGTTTCTAAAACTATAAGAGCAACCAAAAATCCACCTAAAAAGCCCATCAACAGATTTGCTATTCCTGATAAAGTCAATCCAATTGCAATATATACAAAAGGATTAAATCTTTCAGAAATTTGTCCATGTAAAAACTGGCCTATGGCGTATGAAGCAAAAAATCCGCTTGCTACAAAGCCAACATAATACATATTCCAATCTGTGAATACAATTAACAAAGCCGCCATTACAATACTCAGATTTACTTTTCCAAAATATGTAAGTGCGTATGTAGACCACAGATTCCAAAATTGTTTGTTCATTTTTTCCTATCTCCATTCATGTTTTTATTTTACATAGGGTCACTGTCCCTATTTTCTCCTTATTTTTTTCTTAATATTTGTTGATGATTGATATGGATAATAAGGAGTAATAACCACTCTACCACCTATTGATTTCATATATTCTCTAACTTTTTCTATATCACCTCCACTATGACTTTCCGATTCCATACAAACATCTGGTCTAATTAACTCCAAGTTAGGAATCGGTGAATACGTTTTTTGTGGAATAACAAAATCCACATATTTAATAGATTGTGCTAAATCCATTCTTTCATCAAAACTTAATATTGGTTTTTTTGGTTTCTTTTCTAAAACTGCTTCTTTAGTTAAAATTCCAACAACTGATTTTCCATCTTGACCGACAATAGATTTTGCATTTTTCATCTGAAGTAAATGTCCTCTATGAACTATATCTAAAACATAATATGAGTATACTACTTTCATTCTTTTTCCTCCATAATTCTTAAATGTGGACAATTTTCACAAGATGGTAACATATTATTCTCTAATATTTTCATTCTGAATTTTCTGAATTTATCAGAGTTCCAAACTTCTTCAAAATTATCTCTTTGTATATTTCCAAAACTCTTTACAATATAAGGACAAAATCTTACATCTCCATTTGGGTCAATCTTTGACCTAAACATATAAGTACATAATAATTTGTATTTTTTTCTTACTTTTCTATTATAACATTGTCTAGGAAGACTAATATCTGAAGATGAATAAAAATAATGTGGGTGCATATCAAAACTTTGTCCCGAAATTGCCATAGCAGTCCAAGACTCCAACAAATCATCAAAAGAAAAATCATACTTTGGTTCAAATTTTGCCTGAGCTTCATACACTAACTTTTCTCCCATTAATCTGCTTGCTTCTTCAATCTCGTGAACAGTAGTAAAAACAGGAAGTTGAAATCTTATTTTGTAAATCCCCAAATCATTTTTTAAGTCTAACATTATAGGTAATTGTCTAACATTTAATTTCTGAATACAACACTCAAAAAGAACCTTGTGGTCTTTAGCCATTTCTCTTGAAAAATTAACTAATGTATCAAAAAGTCCAGGATATCCTCTAACTTCATCATGTGTTTTTCCAATTCCATCTAAAGAAGTAGTTATCTCAACCAAACCCTTACTTTTTAACAATTCTATCTTTTTAGGGTCTTTAAAAATAGAAGCATTTGTTGCCACAATATTATATGCTCCTCTCTCTTTAAAATAATCAAATATCTCAAACATTTCTTTCTTTACAAAGGGCTCTCCTCCATTGATTTTCACTATTTTCCTCTTAACATCAATCTTATCCCACGACTCTCGTATTTGGGGCATAGTCATTTCATTTTTTATTTCAGTCCATTCCCTTTGTGGTCTTAGTTCCGCTTGTCTGCAATGCTTACAATTAAGATTACACCTTAAAGTTGGTAAATAATCAAAATCGGCATCGTTCAAATCAACTATTCCTGTTTCCTCAATTTTTTTAGTTAATCCTATAAAATCTTTTTTAAATCTTACATCTGAATCAAAATTCATTAAATCACTCCATATTTTTTAATAATTTTTTTATCTCCTGACTTCAATTTTTCAACATCATCATAAATTTCTCTTATTCTCTTTTCTCCTTTCTTTGATACCTTCATAAAAAACTTATCTCTCTTTTTCCTTTGTCTTTCTAATTTTTCTTCAAATGATATAATCTCATTATTTCCACAAATCATAGAAGCATGAGTAATCAATGCCTCGTTCCAAGTTTTGATATCCAAATCCTTTGGATTAATTCCTTTATATCCTGTTTCTTCAACAATTTCTTTTATAAAATTGTGAGTTTTCATTATTTTCGCAATCTTATGTAAACCCATTTTTTCAAGATATTCTGCCCCTGTTAAAGGATGATGAAGAGCATCATCAGATATACAATTTCCAATATCGTGCAAAACAGTGGCAATTGTCATTTCATTTTCGTCTATTTTAACAGATGGATTATTAATTCTAATTTTTCCAATTGTATCTTTAACTATCAAAGACATAAAAATAGCATGATTCATAAACCCTTCTTTATTTTTTATAAATTTACTTTCTGTTGCCTTTCTATTCAAAACACTTAATGCATCTGTTGAAGTTTCAATATCATTTTCAATATATCCTAATTTCTTTAAAACACCCTTAATTTTTTTCTCCTCTTTATTAGATAAAGATAATTTATTATAACTTTTATACATTTCATCAAAAATATTATTTTTTTCATCTGGGTCATTAACTAAATCATAAACTTCTGTTTTGTTTTTTGTTCTATTAAAAATTACCTTTGTATAATCTGTTCTAACAGATTGTAAAGAACCTTCTCCTCTGTTTTCAAATAATTCTTCTGAATAAGAATAAACATTATCATAATATTTCAAAGGAAATATACTACATCCATCAAATTTCTCCTTTGTTTCTATTTCCAATAAATGAAGTATTGTAGGAACTATATCTATAGACCTAACAGTATATAATATTGTTTTAACTTCATTTAAATCTTTATCTTTAATTATCAAAGGAACTTTCAAATCCGACTCATACATTGTCCTATGTTGTGGATAAGAATAATTAAAACTCTCTCCGTGGTCACTTGTTATTATAATTGATGTATCTTTCCATATTTTCAGTTTTTTTAATAATTCTATTAGAGGTTTGAAAAAATTATTATCCATATATTTAATTTTAGCATCATAATATCCATTATCAGATAATCTTCCTTCTTTTATAAGACCATCTTTTAACATTTGTTTTTCAGCATGATAATGAACTTTAAAATAATGACCCCATATAAAAAACGGTTTTTTTCTGTTGTCTTCTATCCATTTCAACATTCTTGGAACCCACCAATTGCCCCAAATTGTGTTCAATTCTTCTGTTCCCTTTTTATATTTCTTTGAATTCCAACCTGACATCTTTGTTGGTTCATCAAAATAATCAAAACCTTTTCCAAAACCGTGTTTCTTTGAAAGAAAATCAATCCCCACAAACCCAGCGGTTGTATAACCATTCTCCTTTAATATCTCTGATATCAATTTAGTATTAACTTTACAAAAAGGGTCTCTAACTCCTGTTTTATCTGGATTTTTTCCACTTAAAATACAAGCATGAGCAGTTGGTGTTAAACAAGATGATGCTATTACGTTTTTAAATATTATTCCTTTTTCAGCAATTGAATCTATCCATTTTGTTTTTATCTTTTTATAACCATAACAACTAAAATGGTCTGGTCTAACTGCGTCTAGAGTCACTAAAATTACATTTTTCATATTTCATACCTCTCTTATATGCCTCTCTTATAAATGTACTCCTATAAATAGGTGTTCTTTCAAGGAATCTTACTTTAATTCCTTGTTTTTTCATATTATCACAACATTTTTCATTTCCTGATACAACAATATCAAATTCTGGTAAATCATTAAAATATTTTCTTGTAACAAATCTTTCTTCTGAAAATACAATTTCGTATTTATCAGGAAAATGTTTAAAAACCTCATTAAGAATATAAGCAACTTCTTCCTTTGGAATAATTTGTGGTTTCTTTCCATTATATGTATTATCAGAGACCGCTATGATTATCTTATCATAATCATCTTTAATACTTAATAAAGTTATAATATGACCCAAATGTGGTGGGTTTGCTCTGACTGGAAATATTGCTATCATTTTTTCACCTATTTGTTAAATCAAATATCTCTTTTGTAGTGCAACATTTATGTTTTACATTACAACTTTCCATTATCAAAATATCTTCTGCAACATCTTTCATTGATTGATATGAAGACCTTAAAAGATGATTTGCGTATATAACTATATCAATTCCATGATATTTTAATTCTTTTTCTGTCATAGTGCAATAAGTCGTTGGCACTGCAACCAAAGGAACTTTCTTTTTAAATTTTTTATATTCCTTACAAAATTCAACTATTTGATAACCACTTATTTCTTTAGAATGTATCATTAATCCATCAGCACCTGCTTTGATATATGCCTTTGCTCTCTTTACTGCATCTTCTAAACCCTGACCTGATATATACGATTCAATTCTGGCAAATATCATAAAATCCTTTGTTACTTGAGCACTTTTTCCTGCTTTTATTTTTTCACAGAATTTTGAAATTGTTTCTCTCTTATGTTTTGCCCCTATCATTAAAGAGTTAATTTTTGGGAATACCTTATCTTCTATAATAATTGCTGAAACACCAAGTCTTTCTAAAGTTTTAATAAAATATTTGAAATGTTCTATCTGACCTCCAGTATCTCCATCAACTATTAATGGTTTAGTTGTTACCTCTAATATTTGATTTATCGTTTGAATTCTATCTGTAAAATCAACTAACTCTATATCTGGTTTCCCTTTTGACGCTGAATCAGTAAATGATGATTCCCAAATTGCATCAAATGATTTTCCTTTATATGTTGTATTTTCGGCAACCAACGCAGATAATCCATTGTGTGCCTCTATAACTCTAACAATTGGTTTTACATTAATTAGTCTCCTTAACATATTCAATCTCTGTTCAGGAGTAATTCCATTTTTTCTAAAATCTTCAATTAGTAAAGTTGATGAAACACCTTTTGTATAAGGAAATTCAACAATCTTTCCACCCCACTCATTTAAAACTTCTAAAACTTTTTTTCTTGTTTCTTTTTGAACTCCTGTTCTCCAATCATCTCCGTTTGTAACTATATCTGGTTTATATTTTCTAAGATTTTCAGTATAATCTAATGATTTTTGTGGAACAATTTTCCATATTCCTTCCTTATCTTCAATTAATGATTTTCTTTGTTCGTAAGATAAAGCAGGAACTCTTTTGTATGAAGCAACTGCCTCATCAGTCATTAATCCAACTATTACTTTCCCTAGTTTTTTTGATTCATTTAATATATTTTGATGACCTGGGTGCCAAAAATCAGCAACCATTGCTGTATAAACAATCTTTTCTTTTTTCATAGTTCTAAAACCCTCTTTATAAACCATATAGGAAATGTTAATATAGTTAAGAAAAAAATTAAAAATCTCTTTATGTCATCAATGTATTGCATTCATAAACCTCTCCTTTATTTTTTTATGTGGTATATCAATTCTAGAAACTTCTATTTTACTTTCTTTAACTTCAAAAACATTACAAGGAACAATACTTGTAAAATCTATAGAATCACTTATAGTTTTTTGCCCTCCTGTAGATTGATATTGATTATTATCTATTATATAAAGTTCCAAATTTGGTAATTCTAATTTCTTCATAAGAACCAAAGTATCAAGATTCATTAAACATTCTCCGTCTCCAGCAATAACTATAACTTTTTTATTAGTATTAAGAGCAACACCAATACCAATTCCTAAAGCAGCTCCCATACTACCCTGAACATAAAAATTTTCAGGTCTATCCTTTAAGTGAAAAACTTCTCTTGATATCCTACCAGCTGATGTTATAACTAATTCATCAGTAATACTATCTATTATTTTTTTAAGTACATAAATTCTTTCCATTTTTAATATTCACCGTACAAACTATTATTTTATTTTTACATCTTTTACAACTAAATATGATAAATCCTAAATGTTTTTTTGCGTTCATATAATTCCCACAACTACATCTATATTTCATTCTTGTTCCACAATTTCTACATTTTGATAATCTAACATAGCAAGTATTTGTCCTGTTAACCTCCCTATAAAACTATGATGATAAGGTTTAATTCTTCTGCTAAGTATTAATTTTGGATAAGGAATTTCATATGGTAAATAAAGACTTGTAAGAATATCAATACTCCTTGCTAATCCTGAATTTTGCATATAAACTTCTGGTTCTTTTCCTGATAAAATACACCCAGCCGCTATCGCAAATGCTTGTTCCTCTGAAGTACAATTGATATCTACATCTTCAATTTTTCCTTTTAATTTACTACATGGAACTCCAAATTTCAATTTCAAACCTTTACCCCCATTTCTTCTAATACTACATTAACAACCAATAAAAAAGATGATATATTAACAGAGTCAATATCTCCATAATTACAAATTCTAAATGTCCTTGGTGGAGTTGAATTTTCATAAATTGTGTAACCTCTTTCATATAACTTATCTCTAAAAACATTAAAATCAAATTTTGGGTTATCTAAATAATAAAACATTTCTAGAAGTCTAGACCTTGTAACGTTTTCTGGTAAATATGATTTAAAACCTTTATTGTTCATTCCTTCTTTCAAATAATGATGGTTTTGTTGATACCTTAAACTTCTTGTTTTTTCTTCAAGAAATTCGTCTATTGCTTTTCTTAACCCATACATTATTCTAACAGGAATAGTAAATCTTGCTTGTTTGTTTTCTTCAAAACTTTTGTATTGGTCATAAAAATTAAAATAAAATGACTTTTGGTGGTTTTTTATTTCTTCTAATCTATGTCTTCTACATATTAAAAAAGCAATTCCTGATGGTCCTTGAATACACTTAACAGATGTTCCAACCATAAAATCAATTCCACAATTTTTAACTGATATAGGAATTCCTGCAAATGATGATATTGTATCAACACAATAAACCAAATCATTTTTTCTTGCTATTTTTCCTATCTGTTCAATCGGATTCAAAATTCCAGTAGAAGTTTCATGGTGTGTAACAAATATATGAGAAAACATTCCACTATCAATACATAATCCAACCTTTCCTAAATCAATAGGTTCTCCCCAATCAAACTTTAAATTATAATAATCAACACCATACTTATCTGCTATATCACAAAATCTTTCTCCATACATTCCGTTTGATATTATCAATGCTCTTTCTTTTGGTTGAATCATAGAAACCATTCCTTCCATAACTCCCGTTCCAGATGATGCAAATAGAATACAAGTATACTGATTGTCTGCGTCAACAATTTTTAATAAATCCTTTCTTACACTATCCATAACTTTTTCAAAGTCTGGATGTCTTGTCCACATATCTGGACCAGTCATTGCCTTTTTAACTGAGTCAGAAATTGTAACTGGTCCAGGTGTTAATAATATATTCCTTTTCATTATGTCACTCTCCCAAATATTTTATAAAACTTTGTTGGGTTTTTTCTTATATATCCTCCATATTTCTTAAAAAATTTAATTGGATGTTTAAACAAATATCTCTTAATAAATCTTGAATTTTCTTTTATTATCATCTTTTCAACATCTTCTCTTTTCAAAAAAATATTATCAATTTTAGCTGTTTTAAAATCTAATTTTTCAAAGGGCATTTCATCTATATAACCCATATTGATACACATATCATACAACTCTGACCCAGGGAGTGGGGCAACTATAAAATATGATACCGAATCAAAATCAACCTTTCTTGCAAACTCAAATGATTTCTGAATATCTTCTTTTGTTTCTCCTGGAAATCCTAAAACAAAAGTTGCATGACAACTTATCCCTAAACTCTTTGAATAATCAACTAAAGGTTTTACTCTATCTAATTTCACATTCTTTTTCATAAATTTTAAACTATTTTCACTTCCACTTTCAACAGAGAAAGTTATCTGATAACACCCTGCTTCACTCATTGATTTAATCATTTCCTTATCTAACGAATTAACAAACACCCCATTCGCCATACAAAATGATACATTCAATGGTTTCATTAATTCAAAAATCTTCATTGCTCTTTTTTTATCCAATGTCATCGTATCATCAGTGAACTGAAATTCTTTAATGTTATATTTATTTATTAATAATTCCATTTCTTTAAGAACATTTTCTGGACTTCTTACCCTGAATTTGTGTCCCCAAAAATTACTACTGGAACAAAAAATACATTTACCTGGACAACCACGAGATGTTAGAATTTGTTCTGTTCTTTTTTCCTTTGGGTATGGAGAAATATGTTTATTTACTTTGATATAAATATCCATTTTTAAAAGATGACGAGCAGGAAAAGGAAGTTTGTCTAAGTTTTCTATTTTTGGAATGTTATCATATGGTTTTCCTAATATACAATTAAGAAACTTATATTCTCCTTCTCCTGGTATAATAGTATCAATTTCTGGGCACTTTTCCATAGTATCCTCTGGATAGTTTGATGGGTGAAGTCCACCAACCACAACTTTGATGTTTGAATTTGTTTTTTTAACTAATTTACAAATCCAAATAACATTTCTAATTTCACTTGTAAAAACACAGGTTACCCCAACAATTTCAGGAGAAAATTCTTCAATTCTATCTTTGATATCATTTGGTGATAATCCAACTCTTATGTAATCATCTTCAAGGCTGTTTTCGTTGTCGTATCCTTCGGCGTAGCAGTCGAGAATTTGCACATCAATTTTGTTTTGTTCTAAAACTGCACCAATGTATGCTAAACCCAAAGGAGTACAACATCTTTTGATACTTGATTTAAGAATAGTTCTTGGTGGGACTATCAACATCACTTTCATACTGTATAACTCTCATAAACTTTTTTTGGTGTCTTCCAATCCTTTCCGTATCTAAAATATAACAAATCTTCTGCTTTTCCTGGAACTGATATTTTAAAGTTGTAAAATGGAACTTCCTTTAATTTTCCACAAAAGAAAATCGGCAACCACGAACGAACATAACAACTAATTTTATGCGTTTCCCTTACCTTCCCACTATATGGTCTTATGAAATTACTCTTTGAATTACTATAATGCTTATGAGTGAAATCCATGAACCATTTCCTAATAAAGTCAGGAAGATGGTAACATATTAGTGACAAAAGTTTTACAAAGGTTGTACGCTTAAACCACCCAAATCCCATATGAATATACCCATCATTATGATAAAAGGTTACACCCTGACGTACACTCATGTCAACCCCAAAACTAAACCCATCTCGGTGAATAGCGTCAATTATCCTTTTTCTATCATCATCTTTCTCATAGAACATATAAAATTCTATATCTGTATCCCAAGGTATAAATTTCTGGTCTCGAATAGCACCAAGAAGTGTTCCATAATCGACCCAATAAGGAATATTGTTTTCCTTGAATACTCTATCTATAAATTTAATACTTCGGATTGCATCTTCTTCGTTCAATTGTTTGTTTTCTCTTTCATCTATCGTTCGCATTTATCTCCAACCAAGGTACCTCTTTAATTTCCTTATAATACCTATCTAAAACATGACTATATCTACCGTGTTCTCCTAACATTTCTCCGTGGTCAGAAGTCACAATGATATTCTTATCTGGAAACGTATCAATTATCTTTTTTACATTTTTCAAAGCAACCTTTACATCTTCAGTATATCCGTGAACTATTCCTGCCTTTCCGTACTTAATCCATAACTCTGCTAATCCTCCACTTGGATTTAATCTTAAAAATTTCCTTAGTTTCCATTGTCTTTCGTCATTTAAAATTGTACTAACTATCTTTTTTAAATTTGTGAACCTATATGCCTGTTTATTTTTGATAATCAAATTATCTGCATCAACAGGATTAACTTCCTTTGTATAACAATAAAATGGGTCGTGAGCTTGCCAATATTTAGCCATAACTTTTGAACTTGGGTTTTCTTTTACTTCTTTTATGACATTATCTGTAACATACTCTGGTAAAACCAAACCTCTCACCTTATCATATCCATAATTCCAAGCATCAATAATCTTTTTGAAACACTTTGGTCCATCAAACTTTTCTTTGTATTTGAATCTTCTACTCAAGTCGTGGATTGGTTGTGTCATTGGTCCTTTTGAATTCACACATTCATTGGACGAAATTAGGATAGTATCTTTCATCTCCCGTCCCCCAAAAACTTCGATATACCACCCTAATGTCCAATTCGCAGGACTGATAGTCTTTTGTAGTTTTCCAATATCCCCAATGATATCTTTGTAATAAGTCTCAAAATAATCAAATCTGCAGGCATCTATAACAAGCATGATATCCCATTTAGTCTCGTGGACTAATTCTCTTTGATTTTTCATATTAAACCACAACTACATACTTCTTGATTTATTACCTCAAAATCAATAAAATATGAACAAACCATTAAAATAATTCCTCCTATAACCATTAAAATTGCAATTCCTTCCATATCATAACAACACGGTCTTAAAACTAATATTATAATCCCACCAAAAAACAATATCAATGCCATTACGAATATTATTATTTCCATTTATTTCTTCACCTTCTTGAAACATCCATATAGATACCCAATCCCATAAAAAATTTTATAAATCAATCTTCTCATTTCTTCTCCTTAAATAAATGTATAAGTCATACTATCATTTTGAATAACATGTTCATATATTTGGTTGTGTGGTTGATAGGTACATCTTGGACAATCCTTTAAATTGATTGAATCAAATATCTCCCAATGTTTCTTTGAACCCCAAAGTTTTCCTAATTCATTAACATCTGAAATATTCTGGACAATCTCTAATGATTCGTCTCCTCTCCTATCACAACATAATCCAACGTTTATGTGGTCTAAATTTCCATCTGTTGAAGGAAAGAATCCACAGGTCATAAAAACTGCGTAACATTTCCTGAAAATATTTGATGGTTGAAATTTATCACTAAATTTATGAGTAACTCCATAAACTCCAAATTTCATAGTTTCATATTTTCTTGCCTCGATTATTTGTTTTTTAAATGTTTCTAATTGTGACTGACTGAATTTTATTTCTCCTCCATCTAACTTGTCCCAAGGTACCCCTGCGGGTCTAAGGTGGAAATTCTTAACTTCCATATCTCTTGCTATTTTAACTGCTTTAGTTATTTCGTGAACATTATATGGATGAAGTAAATAATTAAAACTTATCCCATAACCAGGTTGTTCACTTGCCAAAGTTGTTTTGTTTTCCTTTGAATACTTAATTAGTTCTCTCATATTTTCTATAACACTAAAAAATTTGTCTTTTCCTTTAATTCTTTTATATGTCTCTGGAGTTCCAGCATCAACTGATACTGCTATCCAAGTACATTTTGATAACGACTCGTAATTCCACAATTGAGTTCCATTTGTAACCATTCCGACTTGAATTCCGTTTTCTACTAATCTATCTATTAAATCATTTGTATGTCTATTAAGAAGTGGTTCTCCACCACCTGCAATACAAACTGCCTCAACACCCTTTTCCCACTTTGGTGAACCTTTCCAATCTTTAAGAAAATCAGCAATATCTAAAAGTGCCTTTTTTGACATATGATTGCTTCTTTTCTTTATAACATAACTTGAATTACACCATATACAATTCAAATCACAATTGTTTGTTGGGTCTATCGTCACAAGAGCAGGTTGTGGAACTGGTTCTCCTCTTTTGATTAATCTCCATCTATAAACCTGACTTAACAGTTTATAACTGTTAAATGGGTTCCATTTCTTTGCTTCAGTCCATTCTTTTACAGATTGTTTCATTTTATCCATTTCTCCAATATTCTTGTTGCCATAGACTTAAACTTTGATTTTTTCTTTTCAATTAATTTAAATTTGTGTTCTTCAAGATATTTTTTACCCTCTTCATTCATAACAAATATTCCTGGTTTTATTTCATCAAAGTGTTCTTTCATTCACCCACCTAATAGTGTTTTATAATAGGTTCAAATTGTTCAAAATTCTTCTTACATTTCCTTATTATTTCAGCTTCTTTTATAAGATTTTTACCTCTGTCTTCTAATAAACTTGCAAACTCTTCCAGAGCCAAACAATTACTTTTATATGCATCTAATATTTCTTTCTTACCCATTTTTCTCCCTCTTAAATTTACTAATTATCCAATCTACTAATTCTAATGGTAATTGAACTATTCCAACCCAACAGAATCCACATTCCTTAAATGAATAACCACCACAAGAGTAACTTAAACTAATCATAAGTAAAAAAGAATAAATCAATAAACCAATAAAAAATAAAGTTATCAAATTATACATTATTTTCCTTTCTCCTCTATAATTTTTATTAATTTTTCTGCAAACGTATATGATGAAAAGTTTGCACACTCTTTTGATGTGACATATTTTTTGATTCTTTTTCTATATCCGTTATATTCCTTATCACTCATATCTAGTAAATAATCACATAATGCTTCAATACTAAATTGACTAAAATCAATAAAAACTCCTTCTGGTAGATAATCATATACATCTCTCGGTCCAAGATAAACAGGAATACTCCCACAAATCATTGATTGAAATGGTTTTTCAGAAATGTATCCATCAAATCTTGAATTCTCTGGACAGAAATTAAACTTATATTCTGAAATAAAATTATATTTCATCAAAGTATTTGGAAATTTTGGAACTCTTGGAATATAAAATTTATAACACCTTTTCTCCCAACCATATCCATAAGAATGATACTTATTTGGTCCAAGAAAAGAACAGAACACTTTATCTGCTTTTATTTTAACTGGTAAATTGTGGTTCTTATTATATTTTCTAAGTTTAGGTAACAAGTTATTTATAATCATTGATTTCTTTTTATTCCTTAACATCATACACAAAAACTCTGTTTTTGGAACATCAAAAAAATCATCACTATACAATCCATGATTATGATATTGTTTGTAGAAAGATGGAAAGTTTTGAAAGATAACAGGTTCAAAATTATCTGTTTTATATTGACTCATCACTCCCATGAATTTCTTCATATAATTTGGATTGTTCAAATTCCAACCATAATATAAATTATAGATAGGTGGTTCTGTTTTAACAAGAATACATTTCTCCTTTGGAACTCCTTTAACTGGATTTCCATTTATAGATAAACCATAATCTGCTTTTTCGTCTCCATAAACTATTTTAACATCCTTTTTTTCAAAATAATCACTTGCTTTTCTTCCTAAAATATCAATTCTAGTTGACATTCTCTTTAACCAATTTCCCTTAACTGTTGAAAATTTCAATTTTGATTCTATACTCTCTTTTATCTTTATCAACTAGACACCCCATCATAAAATGATTTCAATGGAAAGAGAACATCCCAAACTCTTCCTTTGAATACATATGCTAAAAGATATATTCCAAAAAGTCCTAATGTTCTAAATGTATTAATTAAAAATCCTTTGATTCCTATATATGAAATGAAATCTTTTCCATAAAATCTCCACAAATCCATTATTTCACCAATTTTAATTCTATAGTAACTTCCTCTTTGGTTTTTGCTCTTCTGTTCATGTTCCCAATTTTTTATCATTAGTGGTTCTGGAATTGTATAAATTTTGTATCCTTTTTTTGTTAATTTCAAAGCAATATCATACTCGTGCATACCCTGTAAATCCTCGTTCCAATATCCCACTTCTTCTAAAACATTTCTACGAATTAAAAAAGTTGAAGTTGGAGCAACATTAAAACTTTTCAATAAATCTCCATAAGTAGGGTTTGATTTTGCTTTTTCAATGATATCTCCAGTCTGACAATATGAATTAACCAAATGTATATCATCTGTAAAGGCGTTTAACTGTTTTTCAATCTTATCTTTAACCCATTCATCGTCGTCATCTAACATTGCAACAAACTCTCCTGTGGCTCTTTTACATCCAACATTTCTGGAATGTTGCATTCCTCTTTGGCTTTCCCAATCAACTGCTTCTTGTTTCACTCTTATATACTTAATTCTTTTATCTTTTAGTTGTTCTCCACATACAACCCATCTGTTTTTAGCAGAATTTGCTCCATCAACAACAAGAATTTCCATATCTTTGAAAGTTTGGTCTGTAATTGTTTTAATAGCCTTTGGTAATCTATCTGGGCGACTGTATGTTATCAATACAACTGATACTTTTGGAGTTTTCATTTTTTCAAATACTTCCTTCTTAATCCGTAATATACATTTCTGGGCATGTAATTCCTTACAACATGAGCAACAACCAACATTGCTTGTCTTTTAAACTTACAAAAAGGTATCAAGTGATATTTTTGGTATTTTTTTGCTTTTTGTATTTCTCTTTTTACTCTTTTATAATCTGACATATAATGATTATCAACAAATACTCTACTATTTTTTGCTATCACATGAATTCCCTCATCTCCATATACCATAAGAAAACCTGCTTTCTTTAAAAAATTATTTAATGTTGTTAAAGAAAAGTTAAAAATATGTGGAACTTCCATATCTTGATTGAAATCATATGCTGAAAAACTTAAATTTAAAATTCCTGGGCACTGAATTAACAAAACTCCATCATCTTTTAAACAATTATCTGATATATACTTCAAATCCCTTTCAGGATTCAATGAATGCTCCAAAACATGACTTAAAATAACAATATCATATTTCTCCTTTACCTGTTCATAACTTCCAACTTTTAAATCTAATCCCTTTGACTTTCCAAAATCAATATATTCTCTTCCATAATCTATTCCTAAAACTTTACACTGTCTTATTGCTTTAAACGCCCAACCAATACCACCAGCCCCACATCCTACATCAAGAACTGATTTTCTCCTTACTTTGATTCCATTGTCTTCCAACCAATGAACAAACATCTTTCCTTCTCTTATCTGTTTACTAAAGTATGCTTCTGTTGTGTGATAACCTCTATCAGTCCAATGTGGACGATAATATTTTTCATAAAATTTCTTATAATTCTCTTCACTCATTCGTGGATTAATCATAACTAATCCACAACCCTCACAAATAACATTTCTACATATTATTCCATCTTTATCTTTTTCTCTAATTGTTTCAAAACATTCCCCTTTACAAACTGGACAAGGAATTTTTTCTCTAGGAATATTGTTTATTTTATCAACTGTTTGTTTTTTTAGCATATCTATTACCAACTTTGTCTTTTTTTCTAAGAAATCTGCCAACTGTAAAACCTAAAAACCCAAAACCCATTCTAACAATATTATCAACTGATAATCCGTGTTGGTGAGCATTTTTTAACTCTGGATATAATTTATTCAACTCATATCTTGCTTCTCCATTCCAAAATGCTTGTTTTGAAAATCCAAACCTTGAAAACCTTTGATGATGAAGAACTTTCATTTTTGAATTATAATTTATAGTATAACCAGCTTTTGCACATCTATAATGAAACTCACAATCTTCTGGAATTCTTTGGACTTCAATAAATCCACCAACTTTTTCAAAAACTTCCCTTTTATATGCAATATTACATGTTGGGTATGATATATCACACCCATCAATAAGTGCTGGAACTCTTCCTATATCTTTCATATTCGGGTCTGTTAAATATCCTGCCACTATATCAGAACATTTTATTGATTTAATTAATGCTTCATACCAACCAGGTAAAACTTCAGTATCAGAATCAAGATAAACAATAATATCTCCTTTTGCTTTCTGAACTCCAATGTTTCTTGCTTTTCCTTTTGATATTCTTTTTTCTTTTATTATCTTAACAAAACCAAACTCCTCAACTTTTGAAATCGTATTATCTTTACTGCCAGCATCAACAACTATAACTTCTGTTTTTTCTTGTATTTTGTTTTTCTTTATAGAATTAAGTAAAACATGAATATAGTCTTCTGAATCTATTGTTAAAATAACTATTGATATTTCCATTCTTTTACCCAATCATAAGTTCTTTTTAACCCATCAGATAAATTAACTTTTGGTTCCCACCCCAATTCTTTTCTTGCTTTAGTTATATTAGCTGTTCTACTTAAAGGACCTGTTGGCTTTGTTTTATCATACAAAACTTTAATTTTCTTTTCAGAATTTTTTGCTATTTGATTTACAAGTTTTTTTATTGAAGTTGGTTTTCCAGAACCAAGATTAACTGTAATATTTTGGTTGTTATCTAAGTGTTTCTCAATTTTTAAAAAAGCATCAACACAATCATCTACATAAAAAAAATCTCTTGTGGCACTCCCATCGCCCCAGACAAAAAATGGTTTATTTGAATAATTAATTACTTTTTTACAATTTGAAATAACAACATTATTTGATTCGTTTGAAGTTTCATCACAAGGTCCATAACACTTAAAAAGTCTTGCTATTCCTGTTTTAACTCCACAATAATTTAGCATTTCTAATTGTTTTTCTCCTATAGCTTTTGCCCAACCATATCCTCCCTCTGGGTCAAAACCATTATATTTAGTATCGTTTTCATTAAAAACTACATTAGTCATAAAATATTGACAAGATGTATTATAAACAGAAACACTAGAAGTAAATATTATTTTTTTAACATTATGTTTAAAACAAGATTTAAAGACGTTTGCATCAATCATCATATTCTCTTGAAAAGCAGCCAATTCTCTTTCAAATGACCCATGAAGATGTTGCATTCCTCCTATCTTTGCGGCAAAATGATAAACAATATCAACATTTTCAAAATAAATATTATTAATATAATCTTTTAAATCTGCTTTGATACATTTTGTTTTTACTCCAAGATAATCTAAATATTCCTGCTTCCCTCGACTAAAATTATCAATTAATATAAGAGAATGACCTTCGTCTTCTAACCTTTTTGATAAATGACTGCCTATAAACCCAGCCGCTCCTGTTATCAAAATATTTTTAGTCTTGGTCGACATTTTCTAAACTCCTTCTTGTTCCACTATATTTACAATTTTTACAATACCAATCTCCTATCATATTTTTTCTATATGATAATCTTCCACAATTTGGACAAATTTTTACATCTTCATTCATTTTATATCTCTCCTTACGCTAACGTTGTAAAAGCGTCTATACCAAGGTGTACTAATAATGCAACAAATAATCCCCACCAGAATGAAAATAGGTAAATGTAACGGTCTTCCCATTCCCAAAGGTTGTGAGATGATATGGTCCAAGTCAATAACCACGCTACCAAAAAACCCGTAAAAGCAGAAAAGAAGAAGTGAGTTGCCTCGTATCTTATCATATCCTCTATGGAAAAATCTTGTAAATATTTTTCTGGTGTTCCATAAAACTGATTTATTATTCTGTATATCCATTCCATTACCCTACCAACTCTTTGACTGTTCTTCTTATTGCCTCTTCACATTTCATTTTTGGTTTCCACCCAGTTGATAGTGCCTTTTCAATTGATAATACAACTTGTGGTACATCTCCAACCCAACCGTGGTCTTTTCCTGTAAAATAATAATCTGGTTTAACTTTCAATTCATCACAAACAATATCAGCCAAATCAATAACATTCATTTGGTCATAAGTTGATATATTATAAACTTCAACTGATTTGTTTTTGTCAATCTTAGGAATTTGAGTTATAGCATTTATTACATCTGAAACATGAACATATGATTTGATTTGATTTCCATCTCCCAAAATATCTAATCTTTTAGGGTTTTCTTTCAATTTATTAATGAAATCAAAGATAACCCCTCTGTGCTGATTTTTACCTATCACATTCCCTAATCTAAAAATCCAACCTTTGATTCCATAAACATTTGAATAAGCATTTATAAATACTTCACAAGCAATTTTTGAAGCGGCGTATTGAGATATTGGTTTTAAATCAACACCCCACTCTGGAGTTGGTTGTGGCGCATTCAACCCATGAACAACAGATGTTGATGTAAAAATAATTTTGTTTATATCATGTCTTCTCATAAACTCCAAAATACTATGAGTTTTATTAACATTCTCTATCAAATCCCAAGTTGGGTCTTCTAAACTTCTTTTTATGTCACTTGCGGCTGCTAAATGATAAATTGTATCCACATTTTCAAAACTTTGTGGAAAACAAGACAACTTTCCTACATCACTCCAAACCATATAAAAATTATCTTTCAATTTATTGATATCTAAATAATAAACTGGAGAATTTATATACTTTTTAAAATAATGTCTTCTATCAAAATTCTTATCTATTCCTAAAACACTTTCTCCTTTATCAACCAAATGTTCAATCAAATTACTTCCTATAAATCCACATGCCCCAGTTACTATTGATTTCACATTACCACCACATTTATCGTTCCTTTTTGAGTTTTTTCTATCAATTTTTTTGTTGAGTATATTTTTAAATCTTCACTATAAAAATTATATGTTGGACTTAACAAATCTATCAATTCATTCACAGTTTCTTTTCTAAATTCAATAATCATCATAGGATGACTTTTCTCTAAACAATTTTCTGCTCCTCGTATAACCTCTGGTTCATATCCATCAGTATCAATTTTGATGAAATCAATATAAGGAATTTCACTCCAATATTCATCTAGTGGAATAAATGTGACTTTTTCTGTTTCTGTATTCTTTGTATCATCTCCAATCTGACCAAACTTTTTCGTAACCAAAGTCTCAGTTTTATACATATCTGATAATGCAAGTTTTTCTGGAATAATATTTGTAAATCTATTTAATTTAATTCCGTTTTTCAATCTTACAAACATATAAAATGATGGTTCAAAACAATAAACTTTTCCTTCATTGCCCACCAATTTTGACATAATAAATGATAGAATTCCAAAACTAGCTCCTACATCAACTGCTATCATATCTTCTTTAACAAATTTCTTTAATATATTTACTGTTTTTGGTTCGTATGATTTCAAATTATAAAAAGTAAGACCAACATATGTCCATAAATCCAAGTCATACCAAATTCCTTTTATTTTTACTCTTACATATCTTTTATCTTGAGATTTTAATTTTTCAACGTATTTTCTCATGTAAACTTGAGATAAAGGTTTTTTAATAAATGAAGGAAATTTTCTACCTATTCTCATTATTTTTGTCAATATTATCTAACCTCTCTTCTATGTCTTCTAACTTTTGCCACAAAAGAAAATAAGCAGGAGTTAACTTTCCTGTAACTTCTGCTCCTCTCCTTGATGTTCCAAAATACCTTATTGCAATTATTCCAAATATAAAAACAACAACAATAAAAGCAACAGCTGCTACTGATGATATATTAACAGGAAACCGAATTGGTATTCCTAACCAAAAAAGAAACTCATTAAATGTTACAACAGCATCAGGAATAAGAGCAGTAAAAATAACAACAGATTGAATTATTGATACATAAGCCAATGACTCAGTCCATGACATTCTTCCAAACACAAGTTTATCTCTTATCCCAGCTTTTCCTTTTCTTTTTGTTTTTATTGCTTCTTTTAAACTAATACAATCAGTTGATTTCTCCATTTGTTTAGAATACTTATCATAATCCATTAGTTTATTCCTCCACTGAAATATTATACTGATTATAATCTGGTTTCAAAAATTTATTACTGCTATGTAAAATATTTCCTGTTTCATTTATTATTCTAAAAGTATAAACATCAGGAACAAGATTTTCGAACAAATAGTTTGAATTTAATATTTCACTTTGAGAAATAACTATATCTGGATAAGTATTACTTTGAATACTCAAATTTACATTACTTTCATTTAAACCAGATACACTAACAACCAAAGATGACATATTAATATCAAATGAAAATGTTTTATTACATTCAACTTTTCTTGTGGCTTCGTCTTCTGTTATTTGATAATTTAAATCTACTTTTTCAATAATTTCTCCAGCCATAGCAAGTCCTAAAGTTATATCTCCAGGTGGAACTAACAAACTTGTCTCTTCAGATGATACACCAACTATGTCATGAACTATTCCATACTCATCTAGAACATAAACAGAACACCCATAATATGTTTGTCCTCCAACTGTTACGTTTCCTTTTAAAATTGCTCCTTCATAGTATTTTGCTATAGTCACATAAGGAGATAAATAAACAGGAATAAAATGTTTTAATCCATATGTTGGTAATCTATTATCTGGAACTTCATTATTGATATTAGGACCATAATATATTGAAAACGCCATTGAATTATAATATCCACTTTTTCTTCTTGTAACTGTATCTAAACTCATTTCTCCAACTTGTTCTTCTGTCATATTATTTAATTCTTCAACAGTATAATAATTTCCTGTATTCAAATCTCGATATTGAGTTATATAAAAATCATCTTCCATAGTCAAATATCCATGAGTTCCCTTATCAGCCAAAAATGGAAAAACTCCAAAAATTGATATCATATCTCTTTGTTCTATTGCAAAATATCTAATTGAATATCCTGTTGCTTTCATCATATCGTGATATAAATTTGTTACTTCATCATCTGTTAAATTCATAATTATATCAGAAGCATCTTGGTACATAGCATTCCACTCTGATATTCTCAAAATATTATTTCCCCACTCTGGGGCAACAAATTGATTATAAGACAGAGCATATTTCTTTGGATAATTTATGATATTTACAATATCTTTTGACTCGTTTCCTAAATAAGAATCAAAAACTTCAACACACTCATCTGAAATTTCTCCATAGTAAACTGGATTTTTTGTTCCTTCAACTATTCTAACAATCAATACTGATATTGCCTCTTTTTCTGATTGAGAAGTTAAAAAATTAGATGCTGGTGGTATTCCTTCTTGGAAATTATCTGCAACAGTTGGGTGTTCCGCCATAGATGATAAATAAAAACCATAATCCCACCAAGATAAAACTCCAGGTCTGTTTTCAGGTTGTTTGATATCATTATCTTGTTGTGATAACCAGTAACAAGCGTCAGCCCAATACATTTGTTGATAAAGAGAATTACCATAAACACCAGTATGTCCTTCTCCAAAAACTGTTTCATCCATTTCTGGTGGAGTAGATGCATCTAATGTTAAAAAAACATTTGGAAATATAACAAGAAAAGCAACAAAAACAACACCTACAACATGAGTAAATTTCATTGCTTTTCTAAATCCTCTAATTCCACCTGCACTTTTAATGTTTCTTTTCATTTTCTTATAATCAATCTTTTCAACAAAAGTATATACTATAAATCCAGCAAAAACAGCAACAAGTGGAACCATATCATTAAGAAAACGACCCGCAGTTCCAGTTAACCACATATAGATTATAAACATCATTATAAAAAATATGTTATAATCTTTCCACTTTTCTTTGTGAGTTTTCCAAACAAACATCACAAAACCAGCTAAGGCTAACCAATACATTGCTGGTCCAAATGACATTACTGTTTGACTTATTCCATAAGTATGTGCTTCTCCAATTGTTAATGATACTTCACTACCATAAATTCCTTCTCCAAATATGATACTAGAAATTGTATAAATCGGTCCACCCAAAAAACTTCCTAGTTTTATAGCCCCACTATTTACCATATGAAGAAAAGTTAAAACAATTCCAGATAAAATTCCTATTGTTGGATAAGTTATCAACCAGGGTAAATTTAATTTTTTTATTACCAAATATATAAAAATAACACCTATTGATGCTATAAATGTATATAAAGGAAAATTGAATACTGTATTTCTTAAAATATCATAAGGTAAAGAAATTAAAAATCCAGTTCCTAAAATAATTGATATTTTTGAAACATTTTTTATGGTGTGATTATATCTAAAAATATCAATGAATAACATAATAACTACAAAAACCATAATTGATACAAAAGCCAATTCAGCATTTACCCATGTTAATTGTAATGCTCCTAACGATACTCCAGATAACACAGCAAACATAATTGATTTTTTTATATTTTCTTCTTTTAAAGATTTCAACAAAAAGTAAAATGTAACTGTGAACAATAATAAAACAAAGGAATCGTGGTCAAATAACGAGAAAGCAGAACCATGCCCCGAACCAATATGAATTGGAATTATGGCGATAAAGAAAGCAGATATCAATCCAACTTTTTTATTAAACAACTCTTTTCCAATTCCGTAGACCGGAAATACTAATAATGCTCCATAAATTGCTGGTAAAAAGAGCATACACCAACCCAATGAATCTATTATTCCTATATTTGTTACTCCATTAACTAAATGAGCTGAAGCAATAGCAATTGAATTGAACAAAGGTGGTCTAGAACTTCCGTAGTGACCTATAGGATAATTTAATAAAGGGTCTGCTTCTGTTACAAATCTATAATAACCACTATCTATTGTTTCAGTACACGTTCTCATATTATAATAAGGGTCAGGACCAGATAAAAAGAATCTAGTTCCAATTGTTGTTCCATCAGGATTAAATGCTGTTCCTGCAGTATAATTAAAATATGTGTTAAAAAACAAAACTAAAAAGAAAATCCCTATTAGTAATAGTGGAATTAACAACTTTTTCTTCTTAACTTTGACTAATTTTTCTCTTTGAATTTTTTCTTTATTAATTTTTGATTTATTCAAACTCAAATAAGGTTGTTTGCCTGCCCTTTTTCTTACCATCTTTTTTCCTCCTTTTAAACATTTGCTTAAATTCCTTTGTAATTATTAATTTTGGATAAGCTATAAATCTATAAACCATAAAAATACAAACAATAGCAATAATCCAATGCCAAATTTCAATAAAAATAAAAGAAACAGTCTTAACCCATGGTTCTAAAGGTTCCAAATCTGGTTTTACTATCCTTAACGTTTCATATTCTTCAAATGCTTGTGCATAACTTAAAGTACTTATAAATAAAGAAAATACCATTGAAAATAGTATCAATATTGCTAATGCTAAAGCTAAAGTATGTCTTAAATCTCTATATGATTTCATTTCCTTTCTTCCTCCTTTTTCTCTTGTTTTTCCCAAAATTCTTTAATATAGTCTTTAAACAAAATAGGATACGCAAATCCAACAATTATTGCCACAACAAGTGATGCAAACAAAATACTAAGATATGCTCCTATCACATTTGGAATTACGACAACAGTCAAAACCATAACACCAATAAATGTTAGACCTATAAAACAAGTACATATAAGTACTTTTATTCCAGTTTTCAAATTCATTTCAATACCTCCTTTATTTCATTTGCTAATTTTTTCCCTATTCCATTAATTTTCATTAAATCATCAATTTCAGCATTTGATATCTTCCCTATTGAATTGTCAAACGCCTCAAGAAGTTGTAAACCCTTTTTGGCTCCAATTTTTGGTATACGACTAATGATATCAACCTTGACTTCTTTTGCAGTTGCCTTTCGTCGTATTGGTGTGTATTGAATGTTCTTAATTGGTGTCTTCCCATCATAGAATCTTTCAATTGTCTTTATGACCATAGGAATATAAAATTGACCAACAAAACATACTGATATATCCTTTCGAGCAAGAACTGATGCAACTTTGCTCATTATCATTTCAGGGTTGGCACTTGGATGTTGTAAAATGATATCCATTATTCCTTCATATTCAACAAAAAGATAAGTATGATTAAAATTATCCTTTAGTTCCTTCAATTGTTTATCTAATTGGTCACTATAGATAGATGATAAAAAATCTCCATGTTTTCTTTCAATTCCAACTAATCCATCTCCAGAATGAACATCTCCTGCTTTGTAAGTTCCTATTTCCATATCATTTATCAATTTACTTTTCCCTTTTGATATATAATCCTGAAACAACGGAATTTTTAAATGTTCTCTGGAATCAATATAAATTTTCATTCTATCTTTAAACCTCTTCTGTCAATTTCCTCTTTTATGATATCTGCGGCACATTTGAATCTTTCATCCATTGTATCCTCATAATCTTGCATTGCCTGTTTATATCCATTAATCAGTTTAAGGTCTGGTCTTCCCTTCAAATGTTCTTTTAATTTTTCTACTTCACTTTTGACATTAAACAATATTAACACCTCTTTCAGTAAAGTCCTTTCCACAAGTATTACATTTGTATCTTTGGATTTTTCCTCCGTTTTTGCCTTTATTCCACCCATTTTTTATAAAATTTTCACTTCCACAAGACGGACATTTTTTTAATGATTCTCTCCATATTCTTTTATTTCTGTTTACCCACAATGCTAGAACCAAAGTTGTATATGCTCCTATGAAAAACCACAGTGGAACAAATATATTGATTTTTCCTTTTATAACAGCTCCAATTCCGATAATAGAACAAACAGCAATCATCCATATAAACAACAGATAATCTCCTTTGCTTCTAAATTTCATTACATATTTTTCTTCCATTTTATTTCCTCCTTAATGAACACTTTTCACATAAGTGTCCATATGATTTTTTTAAAAAAGAACATTTAACCATTCTTGGATTAATTGTTCTAACCTGATAAGATGTAACTGGGTAACTATATCTTGTCCAATTACATTTTTTAATAAAAGCATTAATCGAAATATCATTATATCCTAAATATTTGAGCCATGCAACTAACTCAATTCTTTCAAAATGACTTGGGTGAGAATGTGCTGATAATTCTTGAAGACATGGTAATCCTATTGCAGCTATTGTAGGAATTGTATCTCCTTTTCTACTAATAATAATCCTTTCTGATATTCCGTTTTCCCTATGAAGCATTTTAAAATCATCAAAGGTGTCTGCTATTTCCTGAAGAGTTAATATTGGTTTTGGAGAGTTTGGCAAATCTCCTGGTTCTTGAACAAGTTTTATAATTTTTTTTAATCCTGCATCAAATTCTTCATCTGTTAAATATCTACAATAAAAATCATTTTTATCAAAATCATTTATGTCTTCATTTCTTCTCATATACTTTGATGTTGGATATCTTGTTAAAAATCTGAGACGACCAAATGTTGGTTCATCAAAAGCCTCAATTTTTGCTTCTTTAGCCATTCTCATTTGAACTGAATACATAAGGTCTCTCACAGACTGTTGTGATATTTGTGAAGTTGGAATCATTGGTTTTATAAGAGCATATAAATGAAACCCTTTACCACCCGAGAAATTTATTACTGTAGGAATATCTTTTTTCTCACAATAACTTTTTAATCTTTTAACATTCCTATAAGGAATTCTAATAGAAAAGTAGGAATCTATATCAAAAAATAGATTATCAATTATTGGTGTATCTTTATCTTTAAATTGAAAAGTTGAAACAAAAAAAGGTGCTTTGTTCATAAACATTTTTTTAAAACTATCAAAAGCAAACTTACTTTCGCACCAAAATTGATTTGGAAATCCAATGTACCTTGGCATCTCATTGAACATGATTCCATCTTTTCTTTTGATATTTACTCTATTGTTTCAACTTCTTCAATGGATATATTCAACCCAAGCCACTCATCACAAACAGTATTATATTCTCTAGCAAATTTAGATAAAGCTATAAGAATATTATCTGCTTTTATGACTAATGTTTCTTGACTTTCTCCATCATTTACAACCATCAAATAATGTCTTGTTTGTGGTACTTTTTGTTGAACTTGTGGTGGTGTTTCTTCTTTAACAACATCACTTTCAACTTCTTCTTCCATTTCCTCTTCCTCCTTTTTTCCTATTCTTAATTTCATTTTATCACTCCTGGACATATGGTGGAATTAATATCCCCAAAACATATCCTTTATCTTTTTCAAAAATCCATGCTGGTGAATTTGTTTTTGTTTTAATATTAACATCTTGACGAAATGTATCAGCAATCTGTGGAATTCCATATGTAAATATAACTTCTAATCCATCTCCACTTTTAATTTCTCCATCTGGATACTCTGTATGATAATCACTAAAATCGTGAAGGTTTCCAACTCTAACTGATATCTTTTTTTCTTCAATTATAAATTTATAGAATTCTGTCTTTAAAACTCCAGCAAATCCTGATATATTTTTAAATTCATCAAGATTTATTTTTAAATGAGTATCAAGAACTAATTTTGATTCGCCAATCATAGGAGTTCCGTCTTTAATTTCAAATGGTAACTCTTTCATAACTTCTCCTTCTGGTTCTTTAAATGATATCATTGTTACTCCTTTTTCTCCAGTAACTTTTCCGTTTTCATCAGTTATTAATTTCTTTATTGATAACTTGTTTCCTTTTGTTTCAACAATAAGTTGAGTTCCTGCTAATATGTTTTTTACAATTCCTAAAGTTCTTTCAATATCAAGTTCAATTGCTTCTGGTTTTCCTTCAAGTTCTTCAAAGAAATCCTTATCAAATCTTACCATTCTGATAGCTCTTCCGTGTTCTTCCTTTTGAATTGAAAAGATTGTATCTTCTGCCTTTGAAATGGTAGCTGATGGAAATATGTCTTTAACCATCAGTTTTTCTAACATTTCTTGTAATTTTTCTTGTTTCAATTTTAATTTCATTTTATTTCCTCCTTATTTAAGTGTGTATTTATGGGCTTTAGGTGAAGGTGGTGAGGAGAGATTTTTTAAAAAATCAATAAAAATACACCTAAAGCTTTCCATTCCACACCTAAATACTCCATTCATCTTCCTTTTTTTCATCCTTTTCTTCTTGTTTTTTGGTTTCTTCTTTCTTTGGTGGTGGTGACACCGATGGTGGTGTAATTCCTGCTTCTTTTTCAAGTTCTTCAATAGCTGATGTTCGATATCCTCTTTTCTCAAGTTCTTTCAAAGCATTCTTGTGAACCTCATATGCGTTCTTGTTTGTGATATCAATTTCTCCATATAGTCTTCTGTATCCTGTTAACTTGTATGGTTTTATCTTGAAAGTATTTGATTTATGATTCAAATATAAAATTGTGTCAACCCTGTGCATATTGTCTTTTTCTCCAGCAGGTCTGTATCCTAAATCAAAGAATATTGAATCTTTATTTCCTTCTTCTTTAATTTCAGCCGTAAATATGACATTATAAGGCATTCTTTTGATTTTATCAATCCAATTGAAATTGTGGAAATATTTAATTATAGTCCAATCTCCCCAACCTTCTAACGCACGATATGCTGTTGTATCTTCTTTCATTGCTTTTACATCTGCTCTTTTCTTAGCAAAATATTCTCCAAGAGTTTCTCCATATGCTAATCGACAATAATAATCTTGAACTGATTTCCAAGAATCCTCTAAAAGTTCAACTACCATCCAACCAAATTTTCCTGTTTTCTGTTTATGTTCCTTTAACTTTTTTTCTGCTTCTGCAGTTGATGACACCAATTCTTCATATGTATTAATAGGAAATACCAATACATTATCTCTATACTTTTCTGGAATATTCTTAAATAATTTTGTTATTCCTGTTGGTCTATCTGGATAAATTATACACATCAACAATTCATCCTTCTTCAATCCTTTTTTATCTAAATATTCAAGAATACTTATGTAAAAAGTTGTTTTTCCAGTATTTGATTCCCCAAACACAATAATTTTTTCTGTATTTGCGATTTCTTTAGCATATTGATTGATAGAAACTGGTTTGACCAACTCCTGATTCCAAAGGTCTTTCGGTTCCTCTGAAACTGATTTCTTTTTTTCAACCATCTCCCATCACCTTTAAATTTCAAAATCATCTTGACTTTTTGTTTCTTCTTCTTTAGATTCCTCTTTTTGTTCATCTTCTGGTGTTTCTTCTGGTTCTGATAAATCAACCTCTTCCATTTTTTCTGCTTTTACTGGTTTGACTACAATCTCTTTTGGCATTGCTAATTCTGTTGGAAGTATGAAATGATTTGTCCATCTAACTGCTCCTGTTTTATCATCAATATCAATAATTCCACCAAATATCAAAATAGAACCTTGAGACCACTTTACATCTTCTGGACTAACAAATATAGCAAAATTACTTCCAATAACTGAATCGTCCATTATTGTATATCTTCCATATTCTCTTTTATCTGCTGTTTCTCCAACCTCTGATTCAATAACTGTTGCTTCTATAACTCGAATATCAGTTGTCGTTTCAGATTTGTTCAAATCCATTTCTCCAATTGTTATATTGATATCTTTAGGTTTGATTTCCTTTTCATAAAATTCCTTAAATTCAGACATCTTATGTTCAACTGGAGCAAACCCTGCTCTATCAGATGTTATTGTTGAACCCCAACTGTTTTCTGTTATTATAAGAGATGATTTGTAAACTTTTCCTGTTTCAAGACCAGCTAAATGTTTTGCTCCATCTCTCCAAAAAGTTCCTGAAGCATATTGAACATCACCAACAACAGGTTTTCCATCTTCATCTTTTTCTATCTTTTGAATCAATGCTGACATATCTCCAACAGATGTTTTTTCTCCCTTCATTTTGATTTCTCTAACTCTTGTCCAACAAATCGGCATAATATAACAATCTGTCGTCTTTCCTCTCATTGAATGTTCTCTATAAAGTAGAGCCCATGCGTATCTTATTTTGAAATCATCCTTTTCCATTGTTTGAATTGTCTCATCCGTTTGGATAATTTCTTTCAGTCTTTCCATTAGTGATTTCACAGGAATATCAACTGCTTCACTTAATTTTTTGATACCCTCTTGGATATCAGATGGTACGGTTGCCATAATTTTTCCTCCATTTTCATATTTCTTTTATTTTTTTCAAATATGCAACATCTCCGAAATATTTTCTTTCAAAGAACTTATCTTTTTCATACTTTGCAATCTTTGAAAATTCAAATTCAGGAAGTTTTTCTAACTTCCTTAAATTATTATCTGCTGTAGGTAGTGAACAATTATCCCACAAAATTTGTAGGTTTTCTAACATTGTTGGTCTTCTAACCCAAACATTTTTCCTTACGAATTTTTTTAATTTAATTTGTTTGTCATATTCATTAATAGCAGTTCTAATAATTCTATGTCTTCTTGACCTTTCTTGTGGACTTATAATTAAAAGTGATTCTATACTTATTATAAGATTTATCCAAATTGGTAAGTAAGTTATTCTAGCATAAATAACATCTGATACATCTAAATTTGTTCTTCTACATAAAAGAGAATGATGAATTGATAATTTCAATAAAATTTCATATAATCTACTAATAAAATGTTCTAATTTTTCTCTTGCTTTTGGAGAAGCATCAAGAATTTTTTGAGCTAATTCATCTATAACACCAAGTAATAATCTGTGAACATCTTCAGGAATTGATACACAAATGTCTCCTTTCTGAAATTTTTTGATAACAATATCAAGTCTTTTAGCAACAGAATCATAATTTTCTGCAAATGACTCTTTTGTAGAAATATTTATATTTTCGCTCATTTGTTTTATAACTGTTAATCTATCTTCAATTGTGACATCTTCAAACACAGGAATAACTCTGTCAACAAAACCTGTTTTTAAAATTTTATCAGCAAGTTGGTCTGGTGGATAACTCATTAAAAGAAAAGAAGCATGTGGTTTAAATTCAATCATTTCTGTTCCAAGTTTCTTTGATATATGACAAGAACTATCTTCAAGTGAATTCATAGTAATTTGCATATATGTCATATTCTTTTTACTAAATTCATTTGAAAAGTCAAAAAGAACAGATGCTTCTTCCATACCAATAATATCTGCATCTTTTAAAAGACCATAAACAACTACACTTTTTTTCGTAGATTTATCATATTCTGTTGTTCCAACAAGACCAGCATCTGTTGATTCCGTTAAACTTTGAAAATTCAAATTAATTCTTTGAGCCATTGATTCAACAAAACCATAACCTGCTCCTTTTCCTGTTCCTTGTGGTTTGATAAACAAAAGATTTACTCGAATATCAATTTTTCTTGAACCCATTCTATAATAAACATTTTTCAATGCTTGTCCTAAAAGAACATGTAATGATATTTTCCCATATAATTCATTTCTAAAAGAATAATTACTAAAAACCGACAGGTAATCGTCTATCAATTTATCTCCAAAATCTTTTTCGTGAATAACCATTATCTCTCCACTTCATAAGAATATTCATAAATTATTCTTTTCTTTCCTTTTGAAAAATCTGTATAAACATTAAAAAATGTTTTTTTGTTTCTTACATCCATATTAAAATCTTCAGCGACTCCTTTTGGAATAGTTAAAACAGGAGTTCCTGAACCAATAGAAAAAGCGTTTATAGTTGCTCGTGGTCTCCTCATAGTATCTCCATCCCACAACGAGAAAGTCATCCCTAGCAAATAAATTTGCCCCTCACCTATGACTTAAAACGTGGTAAATAATCTAAATAACAACACGCTTTAAATATTTTTCTAAAAAGTGTGAAAAAAAGTGATTAAATGTAAGTGTTAATTATACAAAAAAAGTAGATGGGAGAGAGAAAGGAATGGGTGCATAATCTCTTAGACTATGTTTTTTAAATTCCCTTCTCTCATTTATACACAAGGGTGATAAATTCTAGATAACCCTTTGTTTTTCCAATATATGTCGTGATTATCAACCAAATATTTTAATGTTGCTCGAACTCTATTTTCTGGTAACCCAGTTTTCTTTATTACACTTTCTGTCGTTGCAACAAAATTCCATGAATTAACAGCTCTTTTAACTGTCATATATTCATCTTTAGTTATCCAAGTCTTATATGCCTTTGAAAAACCCTGAGCGTTGGGTGGTCTTCTTTTATGGACTTTTCTGTATGGCCTTCTTGAACGAAAAAATGTTTGTCTCACCTTCACAGATAATCCAAGATACTTTTTATAACTTTGTTGATATTTCAAAATTGATTTGTTTTGAATATTTGGGTGGTATTTTCTTAAAATTGGAGTAAAATCATAATTACCCTTTTCTACTTCTGCTTTAATATCATTTAATACATTCTCTCTGATTGTTACCCCTGATATAGTTGCTAATTTTTTTCCAACTTCTAAATTATTTTCCTTTCTTTCTAAATAATTTCTATATACCCACAAATATGATGAAACAGATTTGCTCTTTATGTAAGGATAATATTTTTTGATGATATCCTTCAATTCTCTATCACCCAATTCATCTTCAATTCCCTTTCTAATTTCATTTAATATATTAGAGTATATATTGAATCTCTGGAATTTTTCAACTGGAGCTCCCTTATCAATTTCTTCTTTTTCTGTTTCAAATGCTGGAAAAACAGTGGGAATTTGTTTTTCTATAGGTATTTCCTGTATGGGTGTTTTTTCTTCTGATGACTTTATTTCAAAGATTGTATCATCAACCTTGATTTTAGTCACCTGCCCATCAACAACTTCATATATTTTGCCTTTTATTTCTAATATTTCATTCATTTTCTTTTCCTCCTAGGCTATTCTCAAATACTGGTTCATCAGTCATAAAACTATAATTTGTTCCTTTAACAAAAAGTTTTATTTCATAATTTAATTCTTTATCAAGTGAAGAACTAATTACCTTTTTATCCCTTACGACAATAACAGTATTAATCATAATAGAAACTAGGTCATTTGATTTTTTAATATAATCCTTTCTTTTTCCTATATAATCATAAAAAATCTTTAGAACATCCATAAACATACGACAATCTGAAAACGGTATTTTTTCAACATCATTATCTTTTAAAGAATCTGGTTTAGCCCAATTCATCATTTGTCTGTTTATAATTGTTTCTACAATAGACCTTGATGATGATATTTGTTTTCTTAATTGATATAAATCCCAATGAACATCATTAACCTTTATCAAATCGTGGTTTTCAAATTCAAATCTATTACATGTCATTCTTGTATCATATCCTCTTGTTGTTCTATAACATGATTTACGAAATTTACAATCAAGACAAGTTGGATATGTTACAGAAAGACTTGTATATGTAAATCTTAGCATTTAATATTCTCCTAGTTCTGGTTGTAATCCAATTATTGTATCCAACTCCAATAAAATATCTAAAGTTAATACCTTTAATTCATTAATATCTTCAGTTTTCCAATTAGTATTTAAATCAAAATCATGACCCATTTTTAAACCTTTATCTTTTAGTTTTTCAACCATTTTTCTTACCTTATTCCATTTTTTACCTTCTGGAACTTCAAGTTCATACAAATGGTCTGATGCTCCGCTAGCCCAATTTTCTATTTCACGACTTAAAGCTTTATCTATATCTCCATCATGTATAGGAACAATATCTCTAATAAAGAATCCTAAATATTCATTTAAATTTCCATAATTTAAGTTATCTGGTGGATTATTTGATATCATAGCTTTTTGTTCAACCTTTGACTTGTTTTTATATACTTCAATGAAATATATCATTCTCAACTGTTCGTATCCGAAATGTTCAAGAAATTTAGCTAAACATATCGTAAGTCCTTTTCCGAATTCTGATTTTTCCAATGTTTCACCTTACCCCAATAATAATTAACAAATATATAAATGTTTCTCAAAATTTAATATTTTATTTCCTAATTTTTTTATTTTTTATAAAAAGAGATATAACATAATATGGATAAGAAATAAATATTAAGAATATTACTTTTAATGTTTTTAAATATAATTTAAATATTCTCATTGTTTTACGCCTTTAACTATAAGATGCCAACCCAAATTTTTAGGTAAGTTTTGAATTTTTACTTTTCTTTCTATTGTTGTATCAATAACTGGATACTCAATATCTACAGTTATATTATTAAATCCTGAAGTATAAAATAATCTTTCTGCTTCATCTTTAGTATATACTCTCGAATATGGATTCCCCATTTTTCCTTCACTATACTTTGCTAATATATCCTTTTCAGTCAATCCTTTTTTAAATCCTTTAAAAACAACTCCTCCTAAATAAAGAATACTATAATAATACAAAAGACTATCCTTATGATACAACATAACATAACATTTCCCTTTTGGTTTTAAAACTCTGTAAATTTCATCTAATGCTTTTTCCACTACTGGAATATGATGAAGAACACCATAACTATAAACAAGGTCAAAAAAATCATTTTGAAAAGGAAGATTGGTTACATCAAATTTTGATATTTTTCCTTTCAAATTCAATTCTTTAAATATTTTTTTAGTATGATTTACTGCCTTATCTGTCATATCAACAGCATAAACATCTGCTCCGTTTTTGGCAAATTCTGCTGAATCTATTCCTGAACCACATCCTATTTCAAGAACTCTTTTCCCTTTAAATTTATCAAATTCAAAGGCATCAAACATATAATCTTGTAGTTCGTATCGTAATTTTCTCATAGATTGATAGTTACCCCATGTGTAAGGCGTTCTATTATTCCAATATTCCTTTATGTCTTTTCTAGTCATTCATTCCTATCCCCTTGTAACTAATGTTATGAAGGTTTTTAAGTCCTATTTGAATACCCCAAGCATCAATTATAATTGGTCTTTCAATCATGGGTTTAAGAAACTCCCATTCTTTCATATCTTTAAATTGTTGCCACGGTGTTCCTATAAAGCAAATTTTTGCTCCTTTAAGACAATCTGATATAGACTTTGTTAATTTAAATTCTTTTGTTTTTGGAAAAGAAGGGTCATAAGCTCTTACATGTATTCCGTTATCAACTAACTTTTTAGCAATATGATATGATGCTGATTCTTCCAACAAATTTGAATCTGGTTTATAAGTTAACCCAAGAATTGAAATATCTTTAGTTCCTTCTTTATTCATTATATTCAAAATATAATTAACTATTCTATTCACTTGATAATTATTAATAGAATCTGTAATCAAAGATAACAAAGACTGAGAACAATATTTATCAGCAACATAAGAAAATGCTCTATTATCTCTTGGAAAACAAGGACCGCCATACGATAATCCACTATTAAGATATTTGTTTCCAACCCTTTTATCTGCTCCAATAGCATCAAGAACATGTTTTGCATTTCCTGTTGGCATTTTTTCACATATTTCTGCTATAGTATTAGCAAATGTTATTTTCATTGTAATAAATGCGTTAAGAGATATTTTAGCAAGTTCAGCATTATATAAAGACATTCTATGAATAAATTGTTCATTCTCTGTAATTTCTTTGTGCATTAACTCTAACATATCTCCTGCTACAACATCTGATTCTCCTATAAGTATCATATCTGGGTTTGTTAATCCCTTTATAATATTTCCAATTGCTATAAAATCTGGATTATAACATAAACCAATATCTTTTCCAACCTTCTTTTTAGAATATTTTTCAAGAAGTGGTTTAATAATTTCTTTCATACTCCCTGGTAAAACCGTACTTGTCACAACTACGTTGTGATATTCTTTCTTTTTTGATATTACTTTTCCTACCTCTTTTATTACTTGTTCAACATATTTTGTTGAAAAGTTTCCATTGTTGGTGCTAGGAGTGGGAACTATAATCACTGTCATATCCGTTCCTGAAATGTTCTTATAATCTGACGAGACTATAATCCTTTGCGAATTCTCGTTTAACAATTCCTGAACTCCAGGTTCATATATTGGCGATATAGTATTATTTATCTTATGAACCGTTTCCTTATCAATATCTACACCTAAAACATCAAAACCTTTTGATGCTAATACACATAGGGTAGTAGTTCCCAGTTTTCCTAAACCAATAATTGATATTTTATTCAATCTCATAGTATAACCTTTAAGTTTTATCACCCTTTTACAAGGAAGCAATCTAAATGAAATCCTTTTCCTGTTTTTCTATCCCAACAACTAAAATATCCTGAATATTGTCTAACAACATCTGGTTTCAATTCTTTTCCACAAAATATACATTTTCTCATCAATATCACCTAACCTAAAGGTTTAAACAAATAACTAATGATATTCCAATAGCCCAAAGAATCCAAGGAATTATCATATCTTTATCAAATAAACTTATCTCTTTCTCCATATTATATCACCAATCTTCAAGGTTTTTACTTATTTTTTCAGTTACATAAGTCATCAGTTTACCAAAACCATACATCATATATACAATTGGTAAAACATTTACAATTGTTCTATATTGCCTTGCTATTCGTTCAGTTATATATTCCTTTCTTTTATGAATATAGATAAATGGAAACTTCTTTTTGAATTTCAATTCTTTTACATATCTCAATCTATCACCTAACTACAATGTTTTTATTCTTTAAACTAATCTTCAAACATTCAATACATAGTGTTGCATAATCTTCAATTTCCTCTCCACAAACGCATTTGTTTTTCATCTATACCACCCAAACGTAGAATAATAATCTACTACATGTCCAATTAATTTAATGAAACCATATATTGAAATGCAAATACATCCTGCTATCACTAATTCTATTATTCCCATTCATATCACCTAAACATAAAATTAAAAATACAAATAATAATTATAGAAACAATACAACCAACAATAATAGCTATTGCACATTTTTTATAATGCTCATCCATCTTCATTATCACCTTTGTGGAAAATACCACGGGTCGAACAAATACTTTTCTTCGATTGTAGTCCAACCTTTTGTAACTCCTTTTTTATCTTTAAATTTTCTAATTCTCGGTCTTCTGAATTTTGTCTTTCTTTGTAATTGATACAATGCCTGACCAACCTGAGCATTTGCATCTTTGAACTTTATTCCTTGTTGTTTAAGATTTATTATGATATCCTTTTTTGTTATATATGGTAACCTTTTTCTTTTACTATCTTCAATTATCTTCAATACTGCTTCTTGAATTCCTTTTTGATACTTATCTTTTTTCTTGGGCACGCAATTCCCTCCTTAATTTTCTTTTTCTTTTTGATACTTTTAAGTCCCAAATTAAAGCATATAACATAATTGGGAATATTATAATATATACGATGTATTCTAATAAAGCTTCCCCGAAATGATTAAAGTAAACAGTGACTTGTCCTCCTTCAATCATAGCAACAAACAACCAAATGTAGAAGTTTATGACTATCACAAATGATAATCTGTCTCCTAATGATTTAATTACTTCTTTTTTTTCTAAATTCATTTCCTTTCCCTCTTATTGAAATTTCAATGATTTTTCTTATTTATTTTTTAGTTTTTGAAATTATATCTTTGGTTTTTAATCTTTTTATTTTATATATATTTTTTATTTAATTGTTTCCTTTTAGTTTTAGTACTTCTGTTGTCTTTTTAAATCTTTTTGTTGTTAGATTGAAATTTTAATTTATAAAGATAGAATACTTATTCCAATTACAGTTAAGGTTATTCCAGTTAATAAACCCCAACCAAATCCTTTATTCCATGCTTCATAGAAATATTCATATTTCATTTTTTTCACTTCCTTTAACAATTAATTTACAATCGTATTTGTTTCTTTCAACCATTTTAAATATCTTAAATATGGATTCATTTTCCATCAACTTTTAATTTATAAAGTCTTTAAATACAAATTTAAATACTCTTGTCGTTCCCGAAGGAGTATTGCTATCTGTTAAACCTTTTCTATCCATTTCTATAAAATCTTTTGCACCTTGACTTGTTCCAACATAATATAGATATTCTTGACATAATAATTCAATTTCTTTTTTTGTATATGTTTTCATTCTTTCTCACTTCCTATTAGTTTTAATTTAGATTTCTTTCTAAATGCTTTATCTATCTGTTTTTGAAACTCAACTTCAGTAGTAACATTACCCAACATCTTTTCAACTGCAAACCCTATTTCTTTTGGCAATCCAATCAGTTTTGATTCTTTATCGGTTTCAATAGTAATAATTGGATATTTATGATTCCATTGAACGAAAAAAGGATAACCATTATTATTTAATTCCATCAATCCATGATAATTTATTTCACCACTACAATATTTTTCTATTTCACCTTTCACGTTCAAAAGATTTCTAAGTTTTTCAAATCCTTCTTTACTATCTATCATATTTATACTTCCTTGTCTTTGTAATTTACGTTTATATTTCTTTTCCCTTAATGCATCTGGATGTATTTTATAATGTTCATATGCTATTCTACAAAGCATAATCATTTGTTTATTACAATATTCAACATGAGGACATCCTTCTGCACACGGGAAATATAAACTCATTTTTTTTCACTTCCTTTAAGATTTAATTTATTTTTAATCTATATATACATCTCTAAGTTCTTTTTCAATAGGTGTAAGACAACCATAATGACAATCAAAGCATGGGTTATGAGTTTCCCAATGCTTACAATTACGTCTATGTTCTAACACTCTATCAAAAAGTTTCTTAACTGCTGGTAAACTTTCCAAACTTCCCATATTTATTTCTCCTTAAGTTTTAATTTATCATTTATTAATTTAATCATTAATTCAATATCTTTTTTAATACCAAAATATAATAACTTATATGCATCATTTTCATCTACCATTTTTTCATTCACCTTGCAATTTTAATTTAAAAAACTATTGCAACAAATCCTAAACCAATTGCAAACGCAGCTATTCCAATTATAAACAATAGTTTATCATCTTCTGTCATTTTCATTCACCTTTTAATTTATTATTCCATAAGCATATCCAATTAAAAACATACCCATGCAAATATCAACAAAATAAAACATTTCTGATATTTTATCTATAGTTTTTTCTTTTATTTCAACATCAAATTTTTTAATATATTGTTCATCTAACTCTTTCATTCATTTTCACCCTTGTATATTTAATTTAAAACCCTATCTCCATTTCATCAATACATTCTCTGCAAATAGAATTCCAAATACTATATTTATTTAATTTATATGGAAATGTTCTATTACATTTAAAACATCTATAACGCATTATCTTCTCCTTTGAAATCCACAATTTGGACATCTGCTTGAACCAACAACCAAAAATTCACATTTTGGGCATTTCCAACTTCCTCTAATAACTGGGTTGTTTTGTTTCGGAATTCGTTTTGTTGTTTTCTTTTCTTCTATGATAATCTCTTCCATTTGAACAGGTTGTTGTTTTTGAATTCTTGGTCTTCTTGGTTTTACATAGGTAGGTTTTGGTTTTACTTTTTGTTTTTGTTGAGGAATATTTATTTTCTTTCCACTAAGAATAGACCACGCAAGATAAAGAAAAAACCCAAGCATAACACATGAAGTAAAATCTGCTGATGTAAGAAATCCCATAAAATTTAAACTATGTAAAAATACAAGAGATAACACAGCATAAAGAACAACCATTATAAAACTAATTGATATCATATTACCAAATGTTTTCTTTAATCCTGGGTCCATGTTTTTAATTATATTATCTAATCCTAATCCCATTTTATTCACCTATTAATTTTTTTCTTTCTTCATAGAAACATTTTTCACAAAGAGGTTGGTCTATAAATTCACCTCTTTTTAGAACCATCGGTTCACTAACCATAGTTCCACATTTTGCACAATTCATATTATCACACCTTATTACCATTTATATATTTAAAGTTTTCTCTGTTTTTAATATTACTTTCTTCTTTTATTGCTCTTTCCATCCATGACCTGTCTTTTAAGTTTTCAGGTTCTTTAATTCTTTTGATATCTATCCACTCATCTTTTCCATCAGCCCAAACTACTCGTGTTTTTCTTTTACCAATCTCTTTAACCCAACCTGGTCTATACCCTCGATAACACCAAACTAATACTATATCATCAATTTCCATTGTCTTCTCCCATTAACTTATACTCTTCAATCTTTTCTTTCATCTTTTTTAAATTATATTTATCCATAAGTGTTTCTATTGTAAATTCTGTCTTAAAATCTGGGTGTGGTATCTCTAGTAAGTTACAATTATAATTCAGTTGAGTCAATCTTTTATTTTTAATAACTCTGTTTCTTATATCAATAGAATATGTTATATTTGATAAACAAGATGAAAAACCCATTTGTTCAATCATTCCTTCTTTATTAATCATCTTTGATGCTTTCTTAAATCCAACTCCATCAATTCCTTTGATATTATCTGCTTTGTCTCCAGCAAGAGCTAAAAGGTCTGGAATATATTTTGGGTATACTCCATACTTCTCATTAACCTTTTCAGAATCAAATATTTCTTTTCCAGTCCATATATGAACATAATCATTAACTAACTGCATAATATCCTTGTCTGTGGTATGAATAAGAATGGGTTTTATCTCTAAAGTAGTTAATCTAGCAATAACATCATCTGCTTCGTTTCTTGGAGAATAATATTGTTTAACTCCAAAAAGATGTAATAAAATTTGAAGGTCTTTGATTTCATCAATATACATTCGAGCAATTGGTGTGGTTGAACTCTTATAATCTGGATACTCTTTTTTTCTCCATGAATCTGTTCCATGAGATTCCCAAGTAATAAAAATTTTCTCAGGGTTGAATTTCTTTCTCATATAATTCAAAGACCTAATAAATGAATGAATTATTGTAGCATCTAATCCATCTGATGTTGATAAACGATAAGGAGCAGAGTGAGATTTGTGAGTAAGATACGGTCCATCTATTATTAATGTTTTATATTTCATTTAACTCGCCTTTCCATAATTTTCTATTCCTAATTCTATCATTTTCTGTAACGCAAATTTATGAAGTTGTTCATCTGTTATATACTCTGGAACATTCTGAATAATTATTGTTTTTTCTCCTATCCTCATTCTTCTTGTTGTTGGCATTTTATCTTTTCCTTAATTTCATCTATATTTTTATCTAAATCTTTTTTATTTTTAACCTTTATAGTTTCATATTTTCTATCTACTCTCATACCAATTGATATTCCATATTTTCTATCTGCTGTTCTACATAGTGTTTTTCCTTTAAATTTTATGAAATATTCATTTCTGTGTTTTTCAAATGAAACATCTGAAATTTTTGTTATTTCATCAACTAAATCTTTTACTTTAATTGTTGGTTTTTGTTTTTCTTTTTTTCCGTACATTTTTTCATATTGTCTTTCCAACTCAGCAATTTCCCGAGCCAATTTTCCTGTTATTGGTTCTTTTTCAAGTAACTCCTGAGCAGTATATATCTTTTTTTTACTTATTTTTCCTATATGCATCTTATCTTTTTCTATATTTAATTCTTACTATTATTGCTAAAACCAAAACAATAACCACAATTACAATAACAATCTCAATAGGAACTTGTCCGTTTGACTCTTTGTTTTCTTTTGTTTTGTTAGTATCATCGTTATTATCTGGTTCTTCTGGTGGTTCATCGGGTGGGTCATCAGGTGGTTCGTCTGAATCATACTCTTTTATTAAAATATTAGTAGTATCTGAATCATACAAACCACCATCATCATAAACTGTTAAAGTAACAGTATATTCACCAGGATTAGCAAAATAACGATTAATAACTATTCCAACTTCATTAACTCCATCTGAAAATTCCCAATCACATAAATTAATAACTCCATCATCTGTGCTTTGAGTAGCATCAAAATTTATTACTTCGTGTTTATAAGCCGAATATGGTCCACCTGCGTTTGCAACTGGTGGTTCGTTTTCTGGTTCATCTGGTGGATTATCTGGTGGTTGACTTCCTCCACCACCACCGCCACCGCTGGGTCCGATTGATACTTGTGATGTTTCAATAATATAATCTAAACCAGGTCCAGATAGTAATCCAACCATATCAACTGTTTGACTTATATAAAAGAAACATGCTCCATTAGATAAAGCTCTAAAAGGAATTGTGCAAAGTAAGGAAGTTTCTGTGACTGGACATATAGTATCATTGGAACACATAGATTGAGTGGTGTAAATAGTACTATTTGCGTTATCAATGGTTCCATTAGTCCATATAGGAACCCCATTTAATAATGGTGGTTTCCAATCATTCCCGATAATTGATGCGTTTCCACGAAAGCCACCCTTTGCTGGGTCTCCTGTTGCTTTTGCTCTCGTATTTGTCCAATGAAACTCTTGAATAAACCACCAACCAACTTCATTTCCGTTTGGATGGACCCAAATTTCAACATCAAACAAATCTCCAATTTCTACATAGTTTGGACATTTAATTTCTATTGTTACATCATTTTCTTGTTCTGCAATAGACACAGGAACAATCGCTAGCATCAAAATCCCTATTATCAATAATGATATTATTTTCATTTTATTATCTCCTTAAAAATTGCAGGGGTAGACGTAATGGTGACTAAATTGAAACCCAAATGTGGCTGGAAAACAAATATAATTACGTCTATCCCTTTCTGCATTTTATCTCCTTTTTATGGTCATTAAAACCTCTTTTATTACTCCAGTCATTTTTGGTGGTAATTGGTCAACTTCATCACAATTTAATTTGTGCTTTGGATTGAATAATCCACTATAATCTGAATGTTGTATTAATATTCCTATAACTATTATTCCTTTCTTTTCCATTTCTCTTATTTTTTTCTTACATAGTTTTGTTTTGTTCGGTTTTCCATCGGTTACCACAAGAATAATTTTTCTGTTTGATTCCAATCTATCTAAAGATTTTTCGGCACCATCTAAAGCAAATTTAAGAGGTGTTCCACCAGAGCTCATAGGTTTAAATTGTTTCTTTGCGTAATCAAGTTTTTGATTGAATGATTTTAGTCCAATGAATTTACTTGAACTATTGAAAAACTGAATTACTTCAGATTTATATTTTCCAAGTTCAAGAGCCTTAGAAATTATATAAGCAGATTGAGTTGCTTTGTAACTTCTATATCTCATTGAACCAGAAGCATCTAAAAGAATAACAGCCGAAAGGTCAACATTATCTTTGTGTTCTTTTCTTTTGAATATTCTTGGTTGTTCAGAAGATGATAAAACAGATGTTATCTTATGCATCTCTAATTTTCCTCTTGTTTGGCTGTGATTCCAACCATCTCCTGTTTGAGCAACTGTCTTAAATAAATGAGCAATTCTATTTGCTATTGGTTCAAGCGTTGATATAGATATTGGTTTCTCTGAACGACCCCACCACCAATCAGACTCGACTCCGTAAGATGAGAAATCTTTATCAGCAACTCCAGTTGATAATATCTCTGATTCTTGTCTTACTTCGGTTGTTGATTCGTTTTCTAATTTCTCTTCTATAGAAGTTAAAATGTTATCATCTTTTGGTTCTTCTTTTTCTTCTGTTTTTTCAGTTTGTTTTTGTTCTTTTTTATCCGATTTTACTTCTTTCGTAATTTCAGTTTCTTCTTGTATTTCTGTGGTTTCTTTTTTACCACCTTTTGTTTCAGATTTTTCTTTTGTTGTTTCCATTAAACTTGCTTGTTTTTCTAATTGCTTTTTTAAATCTTTCAGTAATGCTTTATCTTGTTTTGATAAACTAGGAACTTTAAGAGATGTGTTTCCACATTTTTCTATGGACTCTGTAGGAGTATTTGATACTTTTGGGAATTTAGAATAATAGTTTTCCTTTGGAAATCTCTTATTTAATCTTTCATCAATTTGAATTGATAATGCTAATAGTTCCTTTTTTGATTTTGTTTCAACTGCTTTTCTTGTTTGTCTCAAGAACCAATCATAATCGTCTCCCAAATTTTCCTTTAGATATTTGTGGGTTTCTGGAGGAAGTTGTGGAACTCCTGTTGTTTTCTTTGCTTCTCTGAATATTAATTCCATTGTTAATTTATCTAGTCTTGGTGTATCTGATTTTTTGAATTTAAGTAATTTTTGATTTGTGTAGATGAAGTAAAGTCGAGCCTTTGGGAATTTTCTTGCTATTGCTTCTTCAACTCTTCCGTCTTCAATAACATTTATCAAATTCTTATCAATTGTAGAATTATTCCAAAGTTTATTACTTGTATAAAGAACGTGTCCTATTTCGTGGAGAATCATTGTTTTTTGAGCAATTAGATTAATAAAAGCATCTTTATCAATTTCTGTATTGACTACTATTTTGTTTGTTGAGTTTGTACAAGCAGGAGCACTAATATTATGAAGTTCAACATTTAATCTGTATCTATTGGCTAAAATTCTTCCGAATTTTTGTAACCTTTCTTCTCTGATTATTTTTCTACTTTTTTCCAATCAAATCACCTTTAAGGTTGTGGTTGTTCTTCGTTTGATTCTGCAACTGGTTTTGTTTTGTAAATGAACATATCCATAGTATCATTAATTACTGGTTTATCTGTTCCTCTGAATCTATTAACGATTAATTTCTCTTTTCCTGATAACATTAGTTCTGCGAAATTAATAACTGAACGAGTGGAAAATGGAGTAATGATTTCTGCTTTTGTATATGCTTCTCTAAGTTTCTTTGTTAGAGCCATTACATCATCAATTTTTTCTCCATCAATTCCCATTGATTTCAATATCTTCTTCTCTACTTTCTCGTTGTAATCAATGTAAAATGTAACGTGGAATCTATCCCTTAATGCTTCATTAACTTCTTGTGTCCCTGCGTAACCCTGTTCTGTGGGGTTCATAGTAGCAACCAATCTAAAATTTTGGTGTGGGACGATTACTTCTCCATCTTTTGACGATAAAATCAAAATTCTTTCATCATCTAATAGAGAATTCAAAACAAATAATACTTCAGATGGAGCGGCGTTTATCTCATCTACTGCTAAAATATATCCATTTCTTACAGCTTGAGTTAAAATCCCGTCAACCCATTCTGTAGAGTTATTTTTCAAAATATAATGTCCTACCAAATCTTCTACTGTACATCCTCCATTGAGAGATACACGTTTGTATGGAAGAGCATTCTCAGCACAATAGAATCTAACAAGAGTTGTTTTTCCACTTCCAGTTGGACCTTCCAAGAGAACATTTTTCCCTTCTTTCATTGCCTCACTAAATTCGTCAATATCTGTATTCCCTGTTTCTACGTTTCTTGGAATGTAAATAAATTTCTTTGGAATAAGTGGATTATCTCTTGGGAATAGACCTTCCTTTGATTTTTCCAAATTAAGTTTTTTTACAGGAATTTCTATTTTCCATAGGTTGTTATCAAATTTGTTTATCAATTGTTCCATATTAGTAATTTTTTCATAATTTCCTTTAACCTGCCAAGAAAGACCATAATTTCTTGTAAAAACATTAGCTATTGTTTTTCCATTTTCTTTAAGGTTCAATCCATTATTCTTGTATTCTTTAACAGATATTCCTTTTTCCATAGCCAATCTTTTTATGTCTTCCAAAGTGGGTATTTTTGGGTTTTTTTCGTTTTGTTCCATTTTGTCACCATAACAGTTAACAACTATATAATATATAAAGGTTTCGGTGTTTTTAATATTTTATTTGGTTATTCATCCATTTTCTTATCTAATGAAAACTCATGTGCCGTTGTTTCTTCTCTAACTGTGTATTCTGATGATATATGAATAGCTTCCCTTCTAGCATAAGGAGCTATATGAATTATTCTCTTTTCTAGAACAGACCACAAGTCACTAATAGGAACTTTGTATTCTGCTCCAGACACTGGTTCTCTGATTTTTACATAACTTCCTGTTATTGTACACAAAAAATTAACAAGAGCTTCCATATGCCCAAAATCTATAATTCTACCATCATTGGCTATATATTTACATGGAATAGAACCATAAGACATAACAGCCATATAAAAAATTCTTAAAAAATTTTCTCTTTCTGCATAAGATAAAGCAGAATTTTTAAATTTCTTTAATCTAATTATTTTTAAAAGTTCTAGTTGAGAATTTGATACATCAAGAAAAGTTCTTCTAACCTGAAGTGGTTTTCCTTTGTTTTTCATTAAATCACGTTATTAATATGTGCTTCTATACTATATCTTGGGTCTGGTTTATAAATTTCTTTAAATCTAACTAACCCAAACCTACCCATTCTATCAATATAAGCCATATTTCCGTCTTTTTCGTTTCCTTCAAGATTATCAATAGCCTTTTGAACTATCCTACTATGTTTCTTATCTTGCATTGCTCCAGGTAAAAATATTCTATACATAAATTTATCTATTACTCTATAATCTAAATCTCTTACACTTTGAGTATTTGCTATTACCTTTAACATACATTTACGAAAATCTTTAGCAAGATTAGCAAAATTCCCTATTATTTTCCAATCTTCTGACCTTGTTCCTGCTGGTAATATCTCTCCTATTTCATCAATAAAAATATGGCACCATTCCCCAACATGTCTTAAATACTCTATGAATTTAGCCCACTCTATTCTGTTTCCAAAAAGAACAATATTAACCTTTCCATACTTAGCCTTTTTCCACAAATCATCAAAATCTGACTCATATGATACTATTGTTTTTTGTTTCCCTTCAATTGTTTTTGTTTTTGTAATTTGATTTGATTTGAAATATGTTACAGGCAAAAATTCAACTTTTGATAATTTTTTATTCCTATCTCTGAAAATAACACCAGAATTTTCTTTAACTAAAAATCTGCATTTATCAAAACCAAGTTTAAAACCCTGTAAAGGAGCATCATATGTTTCACTCAAGAATATCTTTTGATTTGGATAAAACTTTATTGTATATTCCAAAAGAGAAAACATAGCACTTGTTTTCCCTCCACCCATTCCTCCAGTTATATAAACAAAATTTCCACCATAATCAACATTCTGTGATAATAATGATTTTAGAATTTTTTGTCCTTCTATCTCTGGTTTTGATACCATTCATTCTAACTCTCACTTTTTCTTGACCTCATAAGATGTGGTCTTTTTCTTGGTGGTTCTGGTGGTTCTTCTTCCTCTTCAGGAACTAATTCTTCTTCTTCTAAAGTCTCTACCTCAACAATAGGTTCTACCTCTCCAAATGTTTTTTGTTGTAAAATTACTAAACCATGTTTCTGCATGATTTCTATAATTATTTCCTCAAGAACTTCTCTGTATTCCCACCTGGCATCATATGACTTATCTGAACGAACAGCATCCTCACTAATTTTATCTTGAGCCAACATTGCTCTTTTTTCTATACTAATAAGTTCTTTTTCCAATTCTTTATCCATTACTTCCCTTTGAGTTATAAAATCATTATAAGCACTAGGAACTGCTTTAAACAAAACTTCTATACTTCTTACCAATTCGTCAAATAATTCAGAATGTCTTTCTTCTCGTGATAATTGAAGAAAGTCAAATTTTTCTGATAATTTTTCTTCTATACTTCTGCCTCTTATTCTTTCGTCTTCTGGTTGAAATTGAACCATCTAATTCACCTTTTTCTTAAAATTTTTAATATCCTCTTTTGATATCTCAAAAACATCTTCCATAACATCTTTTATTCCAAATGATAACATAGTATATTTTTCATATTTCCTAACTCTATAAAGTAAAACAAGAGCTAAAAATAAACCAATACCCATAAGATATACTCCAGCAACAAATAAATGAAGATAAGGAAGACAAGTTAAAGGAAAACCTATAAAAACAGCAAGATAAGAAAGAGTTACAATAGTCATAGTATATTTCATCACACCATTTTTATACACAAGATATGCTTTTAACTTATCTTTTTCTACATTAGATAAATCTTCATATTTTTTCATTCCTCTACCCCATTGTTTTATCTAATCCTTTAGCAATATTTTCTTCTTCTAATTCCTTTCTCCGTTGTCTCCAATTATCAACAAGTTTTTTCTTTATGACATATCCAAATCCAGCAAGAGCAAAGTATATGAAAACAAATATTGGTATCCATTTGAGAACATCAACTACTGCTCCTGTTCCTCCCTCTGATAATGTATACTGGAATAATAACCACATTAAATAACCTGGAACTGCTACTGCAACAAATGATAACAACCCCCACCCAAAATAATAGGTTGTGATATTAAGAAAATCAATAATCTTGGAGAACTTTTTATATCTTGATGGAGTACTTACTCTATAATAAAGTAATCCAACAACCACAGTTAATGCGACAACAACAAGAAACATTCCTCCAATATTGAATATTGTATTACCTACATTTACAGATGCATTCATTTGAGCAGATGTTGTTGGTCCAGAAACTTCTCCTGTAAAAGTTTGAAAAACAAAATATCCAATACCTAATACAACTAATACACCCAAAAGCATTACAAACAAACCATTAAAATTTGCTTTTTTCATTTTTTCTTTTTCTCCTTTAATTTTTTTATAGTTTTTTTCTGTTTATCCTTTAATACTTCAGCTTGGTCAGCACCTTGGTTCCACATCATTTTGATATAGTCCCAATAAATTCCCATTAAGTACCTCCAGCACCAAACATAGCTAAAATATCTGGCATTACAGTAAGCATTAAAATTCCAAGAACAACCATACCAATACATAACATTATAAGAATTATTGTTTTACTATTCATTTTTATACCTGAAACACCAGCTGTTCCTCTCATTTCTTCTATTGTTCTAGCACTATGATATCTCATAATTGTTTTAATAGCATATGGACTGGTTTTAACAAGATAATCTTCAAGAATATGTAAATCTACAGGAACTCCTCCAATCGTAGTTGGAAGAGTCCCTTTCGGAGATGGTCTTTTCTTTACTTCTTTAACTATAGCAAGAGGAGAGTTATCTTCTGTTTCTTGAACAGGAGATGGTGGTGGTGGGTATCTTGGTTCCTCTATATAACGTTCATTTGGATAATAATAAGGAACTTCTTCCTCTTCGTAATCATCAACAATATTATCTTCTCTTTTTCTTAATCTATCTCGTAAATTTGTCATATTCTTCATCTTCTCCAACATACTCTTGACTTAAAGCTGGTTTTGATTGAGGAAAACCAAATATATTAAACCCACCTTCTCTTGCTTCTTTAAGATTAGCAAATCCATATTTGGTTTTTAAGAATTGAGCATAGAGGCACATTCCCAAATCAATTGCATGACCAGTCCCTTCTGGAACAATCCTTACTGGATGGTCAAAAACCCTATATGATTTCATATCCTGAATCTGAGCATCTAACTCTTTACAATATAATTGTCCTTCAACTTCTCTCATAGAAGGAGTAAATTTAATTGAACCGTCTCTATGTACATAAGCCCACATTATTTTATTTGGTCGTCCAGGTTCTATAAAATGATGAACTCCTGTTTTTATTGCTCGTCCATGAATCATAATCAATCCCATATAAGAAACTAACATTCCAAACGCAAACAAAAGTATCCTAAAATATCCAGGAATAAAAAATTGACTTTCTATAGGAAGTAATCCTACTACACCAGCTATAAAAATTCCAAAAAATAACATCATATATGCCATAAAAAACATCATTTTACTCTTCCACCCACGACTCTTGTTTTTTTCTTCTAAATTTATCTTTAATTCTTCCACCCATTGTTTTTCTCTGTTGTCGAGAAAGAACTCTCTCTATGTGTTCACTCTTTTGAATTCCACCACTACTCCATATAGTTTGAAATCCACCAATAGAACGAGATAATTGCATTTTCATTATTTCTCTTCCCATTAATTGTCTTGCTTCATCATATAAACCAATCTCTAAAAGCATACATATTTCATCAAAAGCCAAAAGAATTGGAAACATATCTTCTTTATCTATATTACCTAAAGCCATAGTTTGAGAAAACATTATTTGATACTTCTCAAAAAATTTCCTTTCTTTTGGAGGAATATGAGGAGACAATACAAATTGTGTGACAGTAAGAGCTGCATCTCTTCCATAGTCTTCTCCCAACGGTGGTAATCTATAATCTTCAGGCATTCATTTCCTCTTTAGCTCTTTTTTTCTCTATATAATACATCGTTGAAGTTGATAAAACTAAAATTCCACCAAGTAATGGTAAAATAGATTTAATTGTCACATGCATAGGAGATGGTGTAATCCCAATTCCAATAAGAACAATAGAAAATACAACTCCCATAATTGATATAAAAAATACCAAAGCAGGAACTTTTCCTTTTTTAGATTCCATTTTGTTATAAACTGCCTCTCTAAAAAGTTTACTTTTGTTTGGAACTATTTTTTTATTGTCATCTAACCACTTTTTCATTGATTTTGGAATAACTATATTAATTTGCTCGGTGTCTTCTCCCATGAAATCACCATATTATATAACCAATTATATAATGTTCTATAACTATTATATAATATTGTGTAATTACACACTAATATATAAATATTTTCAAAATTTTGGTGGTTTTGGGGGAGAGGGATAGTCAAATGGCTGACAAACTATAATTTTACATCCTAACTTCTTACTTAATTCTCTTGCTCGTTTATATGCTTTTGAGGCGTCACCTTTTATGGTGGTGATAATTTCTCCACCACCCCAGCCTTTAACCAAATACCATTCTTCCATAATTTCACGTCCTAAAATATTTCTTCTGCGTGTTTTCTAATCCAAGCTAATTGATATTCTCTAGACATAGTATCTACTGCACCCTGTTTAATATATTTGTTTTGTAGTTTTAACCAATCTTTAACAAATTTGTTCCAAAGTTTTTTAAATTCTTTTTCCGCTTCTTCTGCTTTTTTTACATCTGTGCTAGTAACCCCATGTCCAACATCTTTAAACAATGAAAATGGGTTTTCTTCTTTATATTTAGCTATCTTCTCGTCTCTTTCTCTTGAACCAAATTCTCTGTTCCAACCAGATTTTGGTTTCCAAAAATCTTTCATATTCATTTTAAAACCTCTAAATTTGTTGGTCGTATATCTAGGTTTAACGGGAGTACCCACCTATTTAACCCTAGTAGTAACTGCGTCTTCGTCTATACGACCTAGTTCTTGGTCGATAACTACGTTGAACTCTAAAACTTGTGGTTTTCATTTTTGGACTATAATAAGTTCGTGGTCGTCTGGTATATTTTCTTGGACTATAATATCCTCTCGAACCATAACTATTTCTACGACCATACATAGTATCCATTACACCACGAGCCGTTCCTGCTAATATACCAAGACCAATTCCCATTCCAAGAATTCCAAAGGTCGTTCCAGCTATACTACTAACACTTCCATTTGTCATTTTATTTTCTCCTTTTAAATTTATTATCTAAATCTTTTCGAGCCTTACGATATAATGATTTCTTCCCCCTTTCTGGTTTCACCAAAGGTTCTGATAAAATTGATTTGTATTTCATCTTAGTCTCCTTTTTCTTTTCTTTTTTGATTTTTTTGATAAACCCAAAGAGTTCTTTGGTTTTTTGGTTGACTTTAATAGTAGAAATTTTCCTTTTTGATTTTTAACTAAATCTTTGGGTTTGCTCATCTCTTTCTACTCCACATTCTAATACTTCTTTTATCAAAATCATCAGGTTCAACTTTGATAACAAACCCTATTTTATTGTGAGTTCGTTCCATAGATGAAATGAAGTCATCATTCTTGGGATATATTCCCATAAATTGATACTTCTTTCCATCTATCATTTTATGGATGTTCATTGTAATGAACTTAAATTGCTTTTTCTTTTTCATATTAATTCCTTATCTTGTGACGCTTACTCCCCAACCTTTTCCTTTAATAGGATATACGCTTGCTTTGAAGCCTTTAGCTCTCATTCGAGCTGCGTATTTTTTGGCTGAGGTTTTGGTCTTACATGTATGAGCTGCCAAATTTTCACCTCCTTTTTATTTATTCTTTATGGTATACATCTCTCATTTTTGGTCTTCTTTTTGTATAAACTTTTTTATTTCTAACTTTTTTTCCTCTTACTCTTGTGACTTTCGGTCTTTTTCCTCTAACTCTAATCGTTTTCACTCTCTTCAACTTCTTCTACCTCCTCTTTTTTCTTTTGATATTGTTTAAGTCTTTCAATTCTATCTTGTCTTTGTCTATATGATTGTAATGTATATGTTTTTGCTGGTTTAGCATGAAGAGTTCTTGTATGTAAAGCTTTGGGCTTTAAACTTCTACGTCTCATGGTTTTTTGCCTCGAACATGACGTGGTTTTCTCTTAACACGATTCTTTTTTACTCTAACAGGTTTTCTCTTTACCGATTTTGTCTTTTTTCCACGTACTTTTTTTATTCTTTTAATAGGTTTTCCTCTTATTTTCTTAGTCCTTTTCACTTTTCGAGCGTACTTTTTCCTTTTCATTTTCTACCTCCTTTTCTTTTCTATATATTTTAGTATCAGACATTGGTCTTCTAACTGATTCTGGTGTTATTCCAATGTCCATACATTTGATATACCCAGCTGCTTCCCAATAAGTTTCTACTACTATAAAATCTTCTGGAATTGGTTCACTCATTATACAAGTATTTTCTTTTACTACTATTACTGGAATATCAAATTCCAAACAAGCCTTATGTGGTTCTCCAATACAACCATAAGGAGTTACCATAAAATCAATATCATCAACTTTTAATCCTGGTCCAATTCTTGGTGCTTTCCAAAGACCTTTTAATACACACTGAAGATAAAAGTTTGATATAAATTCTCCTGCAAGTGGTGGATATGCAACTCGGTCAAATATATGATACATCTCAGGGTCTTCTTTTTCAGTAAAAGTATCAATAGGAGAGTGTGCTATTGGTTTATTTAATCCATCAGCAACCATTTTTGATGCTTTTGCTTCTACTCCTCCTATTGGATTAACCCCCTCTCCAGATTTAAGATATTTGATTAATACATCTCTATCACAATCTATTTCTGTATGAAGTGCAAGAGCATCAAAATCATAATCATTAACCTGTTCTATTAATTCATCTACTCCTGTTACATCTCCTGTTGCTTCTCCATCTGGTCCAAAAGATGCTTTCATTTTAAAAGGTGTGTCTAATTCTAATACTTCTGCATTTAGTCCAATTGTTGCTCTGGCGGCTGATACTGAATTGATTGTTCCATAATGTAATGGTTTGTTTGCCACTACCAATAATTTATTTGCTTGTGGATACTGTAATTCAGTTAATCCCCAAAGAAATCTATCTAAAATACTTCCTTCTACATACCACATGTTGTCAGTCATTTCATTGATATCACTTGAATTAACTACGTTTGGATGAATTAAAAGATTATCACAACAAGATGCAATTAATTTGGCGGCTGGTGTTGCGTCTCCAGCATGGCCTCCTATCTTACAACCAAGACCAGTTGGTATTATGAATACTCCATTGAATTCTTTCATTTTACATCCTTCTATGATTACTTATTTTCAACTATTTGGAGTTGGTCTTTTATACATTTACATATATCTTTTCCAGGTCCAAAAAAAGGAACTGCAATTCCTGTTCCTCCACAATATGGACAATTCTTTTTTGCTTTTATTTTTACCATTTTATTTCCTCCTATGCATAGGTTCCTCTATCAATTACATGTTGATTTCTTATTTCACCTTCGAACCATTCTTTAGTAAAATCAATTGCAACTTGCCCATCAAAATCCTTACAAGAGAAAATGTTAACATATATCTCTCCTGTCATATCTAATG
>Ga0272442_10000263_pt1 | contig 88572 bp, 96 predicted proteins | sample SSMForm2O_FD_200262 | JGI IMG/M metagenome (GOLD analysis project Ga0272442, IMG submission 200262) | Marine sediment archaeal communities from Little Sippewissett salt marsh, Falmouth, MA, United States - SSM-Form-2O | ecosystem: Environmental > Aquatic > Marine > Wetlands > Sediment ...
AACTTGTTGACACATTATCAAAAGAATTCCATATAAACACTCCAAAAATATATTTATATGATGGAGCGCCAAATGCATTTGTTTTTGGTTATCCATTAACCATAGCAATAGCAAAACAACTTTACGAACTTCTAAATGAGCAAGAATTTGAAGCAGCCATAAGACATGAAATCGCACATATAAAAAATCATGATATCTTCATAAAACCCTTCCTTCAAGGACTTCGAATATTCTTTTTTTACAATCCAATTGTACATTACATATCACATCAAATAATGAAAAACAGAGAAATCCTTGCTGACGCGTCAACATTTCAAACAAAAAAACAAAAAATCGCACTCATGGAAGCATTAATAAAAATAAATGAAACATCCGTTTTTTCAACAAAATCTGTTAGTATATCACAACCAATAGCCCTTCTATCATATAATCCAGCAAAATTAACCCTTTCTGAAAGATTCTCAAATCTATTTTCAATTGCAAGTAAAAAATCAGCTTTAACCTTATTAGTAAGTTTCATTCTTCTAACAACAAATCTTTCAATCTTCTTTGTTGCAGAAACAATTGGGAATTCAGCCACTGAATCAAATATAAATGAAATAAGTAATCAGACATTTTCAATTGATAATGCCTATTATCAGGAATCAATAACCTTAACAAAAGTTGAAAAAGACTCAAAAATTTATTTTGCCGTTATTGTTCATAGAGATCTCTATAACTATGTTTCCATTCAATCGACATCATCATTTCTAGAAGATGCTTTTATTGAAAATTCACAAGAACTACCTTTCCTTAAAGAGTCACATGATTTTCAATCATTTTAAGCATAATAATTAAATTATAATTTATTTTTCATTAATTCGCTCAAATTTTCTTTTATTATATTATTTTTTATTATTTTTTTTTCTTTATTCACGGTATTCTTATATAGGGGAATTTGATACCATCCAACAGTTGGGATATGCATATATCCCAAGATATACGTCGCTCTATTATGAACTAATCATTAATGGAGGCAATAAAATATGGTAGAACTACACGAGATGATATTTAGAGATGCTCATCAATCAATGCTTGCAACAAGAATGAGAACCGAAGATATGCTTCCGATAGCAGAAAAATTGGATCAAATTGGGTTTTTTTCAATGGAAGTATGGGGTGGAGCAACATTTGATGTTCCAATCCGTTATCTAAATGAAGATCCCTGGGAGAGAATTCGCTTACTAAAAAAAGCAATGCCAAACACTCCCATGCAAATGCTTGAACGAGCTATGAATATTGTAGCATATTGGAATTTCCCAGATGATATTGTAAAAAAATTCGTATTTCTTGCCAAAAAGAATGGTGTAGATAATTTCAGAATTTTTGATGCATTAAATGATCTGAGAAATATGGAAGTTCCCATGAAGGCAGTAAAAGATGAAGGCGGACATGTACAAGCCTGTTTAAGCTATACGATTTCACCGGTTCATACAGTTGATTATTTTGTTGAAAAATTCAAAAAACTTGAGAAAATGGGTGCCGATACTCTCTGTATTAAAGATATGGCAGGTATGATCTCGCCTAAGCGAGCTTATGATATTATCAAAGGATTGAAAGATGCAGGGGTGAAAACTCCAATTGACTTACATTCCCATTGCACTAGTGGTATGACCGGTATGGCATATCAAAGTGCCGTTGAAGCTGGAGTTGATATCCTTGATACAGCCATGTCGCCAATATCTGGTGGAACGGCTGCACCCGCTACAGAAAGTGTGGTTGCTGCGTTAAAAGATACAAAATGGGAAACAGGATATGATTTAGAACTTCTCATCGAGATTAGAAAATATTTCTTAGGAATCTGGGATAAATATCGGCATCTTCATCGTTTCAATGCATTAAAAGTAGATCCAAGTGTTACCTTACATCAAGTACCAGGTGGCATGTTATCAAATCTTATCTTCCAACTTGAAGAACAAGGTGCTCATGATAAATATCAAGACATTCTTACTGAAACAGCACGGGTACGAAAAGAATTAGGATACCCGCCACTTGTTACTCCTACTAGCCAGGTAGTTGGAGTACAAGCAGTTATGAACATTCTTCATGGTCGTTATAAAGTAATTACCAAAGAAACAAAAGATTACTGTAAAGGGATGTATGGAAAATCTCCAGCGGAAATCGATCCAAAGATTATGAAAATTGTGCTTGGAAAGAACTGGAAAGACGAAGTCATTGATTGCAGACCTGCTGATCTTTTAAAGCCTATGTGGAATCAACGGAAATCTGAACTGAAAGAACATAGCGACGTGAAATTAACTGATGAAAATGTGATGACCTATGCTATTTATCCACAGGTTGGTTTAAAATTCTTAAAAGGGCAAGCACAAGCAGAATTCACTTCAGATGAATTGCCACTTCCTATCGATCATAAATTAACTCGCGGTATGGTAAAACAATCATTTCCAGAGCATAAAGAGTTATATATGGAAACGGAACCACCAGAAAACCGTAGCGGACCTGCACAGATCCCAACTGAATTTGAAGTTGAAGTTGATGGAGAGGCATTTGAAGTCAAAGTTACCCCACAAGGAGGTTTCCTTGTAGCAGGTGCTGGAGGAGCAGCTGCACCACCAAAAGATGTTGAAGGTGGAGTTAAATCAAGCATGCAAGGAACAATTTTAAAAATCAATGTAAATGTTGGTGACAAAGTAAAAACTGATGATATTATTGCAACTATTGAAGCAATGAAGATGGAACAGGAAATTAAATCCACTTCAAATGGTGAAGTCAAAGAAATTTACATCAAAGAAGGAGATGCAGTCGGTAGTGGCGACTTACTTATGCAAATTCTTTAAGGAAAATAAATTAGACAAATGAGGATGTGAAACTGACATGTTAAATAAAGTACTCATTGCAAATCGTGGTGAAATAGCTATTCGTATCATGAGGGCTTGTAGGGAACTTGGAATTGCTACGGTTGCAGTCTATTCAGATGCAGACAAAAACGCGTTATTTGTCAGATATGCAGATGAAAAATACAATATTGGACCCGGACCGGCAAGTCAAAGTTATCTGAAAAAAGAGACCATTATTGATGCGGCATTACAATCAGATACAGAAGGCATTCATCCAGGATACGGGTTTATGGCAGAAAATGCGGAATTTGCCCGAATGTGTCATAAAAATGGTATTGAATTCATTGGTCCACCTATTTCAGCAATGGAACTGATGTGTTCGAAAATTGATTCAAAAAAATCGATGATGGATGCAGGAGTTCATGTTGTTCCTGGTGTAACTGAAGCGATTGCCAATCATGAAAAAGCAAAAGATATCGCTCATGAAATAGGGTATCCTGTGATGCTGAAAGCATCAGCAGGCGGTGGCGGTATAGGCATTCAGATGGTTGAAAATGAAAAACAAATGGAAAAAGCATTAGCAACCGTTAAACAACTGGCAAAAAATAGTTTTGGTGATGATGCTGTTTTTATTGAAAAATATATTGATAACCCTCGTCACATCGAATATCAGATTATTGGTGACAAGAAAGGTCATATGATTCATTGTTATGAGCGTGAATGTAGTGTACAAAGACGCCATCAGAAACTCATTGAAGAAACCCCCTCCTGCGCACTCACCCCTGAACTCAGAGAGGAAATCGGAAAACAAGCAAAACTTGCCGCTAACACTGCAGGATATTATAATGCAGGAACCTGTGAATTCATGTTTAAGGATGATAAGTATTATTTCCTTGAAATGAACACTCGTCTACAGGTAGAGCATCCCATCACCGAACAAATTTGTGGGGTGGATCTTGCTAGAGAGCAACTCCGTGTGGCATCTGGTCTAGAACTTGAATACGGCCAAGAAGATATTCATCCACGTGGTCATTCCATTGAATGTCGTATCAATGCAGAGGATCCCTTGAATAATTTTGCACCAGCTCCAGGTAAAATCAGTAGATATGCAGAGCCAAGTGGCCCAGGTATTCGCATCGATTCGGGCGTCTATCGCGGATTTACGATTCCACCATTTTATGATTCAATGATCGCTAAATTAATCATTTGGGCAGAAGATAGATCCCGTTGTATCGCTCGAACAAAAAGAGCATTATGGGAATTTCAAATTGGTGGGGTCAGGCATAATATTCCATTCCATCAAGTTGTCATGGATCATCCACAATTTATCAAAGGTGATTATGACACAAGCTTTATTCCTCGATATGATATCCTTTCAAAAGTCGTGGAACATGTTAAAGCAACAAAAGCACAGTCTTCAGGGCCAAAAGTGGCAGCGGCTATGGCTGCGGTGCAAGCCGTCAATGTTGCAATGACGCAAGGGAAAAAATAAACAATATATTCCTTTCTATTTTTTTTATATAAAGAGATAAAAAGTGATTATGAAAGATCATGGGGTTTGGTTGCCGGATTCCATTCGATATTTATAAGTGGTAATACGATTTTATTGATATATAATCCACCAATTATTTTCATCCAAGGAAATTTCAAATCACTGTAATAATTATTTATAAGATAATTGTATGATGTTATGGAGTCATTATAGGTGAAGCCTATCTGTTGTTTTGTATTGCTAATGAAATTATTGTTTTGAATGGTGTTATCAGTAGATCTTAAAAAATAGATACCATTTTTGTTATTTGAGAGTATATTATTTTGAATAGTGGCAAGTCCATGGACATCTTGAAGCATTATCCCTCCATCAAATGATCTGTTATACCCATTTACTGCAATAATATTGTTTCTAACTGTGACAATGCTTGCGCATAAGAAGATACCATAATTTGTATTATTAACGATTTGATTGTGTTCAATCATCACATCTTTATAAACCAAATTTTCCCATGGATTTCCAACATCAATCCCTGCTCCAATGTTATCATGAATAGAACAGTTTTGAACTAATATATTTGAATGCATTCCATATATCTCAGAATTAGTGATACAAATACCACCATAGTAAGAAACCCCATCACCATTATAATACATATTGCAATATGTTATTGATACATTTGAAGCTGCAATAACATAGATGCTCAAACCGTAATTATTTGTTATTAAACATTTTTCAATGGATACATCACTTGTTTGCTCTACTCGAATCCCACAATCATTATATTGAAGGAAACAATTGGATATATGTATATATTTGTCCCTAACATGTATACCGGCACTAAAACGATTGTTAATACTATTTATTATTCTAAATCCAAAAATAGTTACATTTGGTGAGAGGACCCATATCGTATTATCTTTTCTTTCCGCATCAATAATAGTATCATATTTGCTTTCACCAAGTAATTTTATTGCTTTAACGATGAAAAGATGCTCTTTATACATGCCATTGTAAACAAAGATTGTATCTCCTTCAGAAACCGCATCAATTGCATCTTGAATGCTTGTAAAATCCTCTGGTGGATTATTTGGTCCGCTCCCCGGTTCATCATCTACATAATACCATGTTTCAAATGCATGTTCATAATTGTCTTTTATTGGATTGCTGAATACTACTATTGATTGAGATAGAAATATGATTGAAATCATACCTATGCTTGAAAGACATCGTTTCATTGTCATGAAGTTCCCTCCGAAATAATATTAACAAATTAATATAATAATAATCATTTATATACACTTCTATAAGAAAATGATGAAGAAATTATGATAAAAAAAGAAAAATGACCTTATTTTTTAATAAGATCAAGTGCTGCCAGCTCATCAGCCAATTTTTGAACAGCAATGGATACATCTTCTGTTTTTCGGGCGCCAGTACACACAATTTTTCCTGATCCAAACAAGAGCATGGCAACCTTTGGTTCATCCAACCGATACACGAGGCCTGGAAATTGCTCGGGTTCATATTCTACGTTTTCAAGACCCAACCCCATGGCAACCTCATTCAGATTCAATTCCGTATGAAGATCCGAAATAGCAACAATGTTTTGAATGACAATTTTTAAATCCTTATTCTCGAAAACCTCAATCCCAAGTTTTCGTAGTTTATCTGCGATGATATTGACGGTTTTTCGAACATTTTCAACATTTTTAGCACCCGTACAATTTGCTTTTCCGCTTCTAAATAAAAGCGTTGCAGTTTTCGGATCGCTCAGCCGATAAACAAGGCCGGGAAATTGTTCTGGTTCATATTCAGCTTCTTCTAATGATTGAGCAATTGCATCCAAATCTAACTTATCAGCAAATGAGGTAGATGCTACAATATTTTCAACGGTTATTTCTGGCATATTTACTCTTCTCCTTTTTTTACATTGATTCTAATTTATCTGAAATAACATCAATGGATTCTTTCGCACGATCTAAACTTGCAGTACCTGTACAAATGATTTTACCCGAATGACAAATAAGGATAGTTATTTGATCATCATAGGCGTATTCAATCCATGGATGCTGGTCAGGAAGATATCTCATACGATCTGATTCAAGTTGTTGTGAAATCTTGCTTAAATCAAGGTTCTTTGCCATATCTATTGAAACAACAAAACTTTGGATGGAACAATCAGGAATGTCATGGATGGCAATTCCATGATCCTTTATGATACCAATGACCTTATGGATTGTTTCTGTTCCCTCTTCAAAAGAGGTACAACCAGTACAAACCATATGGCCTTGCTTGCCTATGAGAACCGCTCGTTTTGGAGTGTCGAATCTAAATATAAGAACAGGTTCCTCCTCATCATAGCTAGTATTTGCGATGGATACTGCCATTGATTGAAGCGGAAGCTCTTGATTTATTTGTGTGGAAATGACGAGATTTTCAACAATAAGATCAGACATTTAGATACCAGCCTATCCCTCCTGTGAGTATATAAACAGTATTTAAAAGGATTTCGTTGTGTTTATACAACTCTATCTAAATCTAAATCTTTTTTTATCTGCTTCTTGTTCGTACTTTTTGTATTTATATTGATCTTATCTAACAGCCCTCTGAATTCATCTGTTCGGTATTCTATACGCTGTTCACAACTGGCAACAGCTAATTCCCCTCTTGTTTTTTCAACTAATCCACGGGCGATATCCTGTTTTCTTTTAATCGGAACTAATGAGGAAGGATAATCAAATCGAAGAACCGCATCATAAATTTCTTCCATAATCGTTAAAAATTCTACAGCTTTTTTTTGTTCCCCATCAAGAATGGTATCTAATGCTTTTCTTCGAAGTTCACCGACAACATCACATAAACCAGTTAAATAAGAGGTGTATGTGGTCTGAATTGAATCTGGATCTGGAAGATCTTTCCCCTGAAGAATATTAAATAAACAATGTGCTTCAACAAATTCCTGAGAGGCATTTTCAACAAAACCTGCGTTATATAAATCTGGAAAGTTCTTTGTCGAATCATAGAGTTCTGCAAGGGATGCTGATGCTTTTTTAATTAACGTTTTAGCCTCATCATACTTGTTCTGATGGATCTTTTGAATCGCTTTTCTACAAGTAATAATAATGGTTCTTGAGAATCGAAGTGCCCTCTCTCTTGCCTCATCCTTGTCATTGATTTGCTTTTCAATTTTATCAATGATACCTTCTAAATTATCCATCTTTCTTCAAGCATCTCTCTATTATTTTTCCATCATTTTTTTATTTACCCAGTAATCAGGCTCTTGCCCATTTAACACTTTGACAACCTGTTCGGCACACATCGTTCCCGCTCGTACTTGTCCTTCTTTTGTACTCGCACCAATATGAGGGGTCATCACGACGTTATCTAGTGTGCATAACGGTGATTTTTTAGGCGGTTCTTGTTCAAAGACATCAAGGGCTGCTCCAGCAATTTCACCATTTTTTAATGATTCATATAAAGCTTTTTCATCAATGGTTCCACCACGAGCACAATTGATTATGAATGCTGTTTTTTTCATTTGTGACAGCATCTCTTTATTAATGATGTGATGGGTTTGTTTAATATGGGGAATATGTAAAGAGATATAATCTGATTCTTTCATGATCTCTTTGACTTCATCTTTTTTTATAATGGCATCTTTTGCCATATCCTCTTTTGAAATAAATGGATCATATCCAATAACGCTCATCCCAAATGCCTGTGCATATTCAGCAGTTTTTTTGCCAATATTTCCACACCCAATAAGCCCCAGTACCTTTCCATGTAATTCATTTCCTTTCAACTGTTTCTTGATCCATTCATGATTTTTCATAGAAACATCGGCTTTTGTAAGAAATCGTGAAAGTGAAAGCATATGGCCAATCGCAAGTTCTGCAACACTTATCGTTGCACCTGTTGGTGAATTCACTACTTTAATACCAAGATCTGCAGCTTTTTGAATATCGATATTATCGACGCCAATACCTGCTCTTCCAATCACTTGTATATTCCCTTTTGCACCAGCAGTCACAATATCTTCTGTGGCTTTCGTCCTGCTTCGTACCATTAGTGCATCATATGATGCAATCTCTTCAAGCAACGTATCATGGTCCATTTCATCAAATGTTACCTCATGACCTGCATCTTTTAAAACCTGTATTGCTTCATTTGCCATTTTATCCGTAACAAGGATTTTCATAAGCTAACCCCAGAAGGAGTATCAATAGGATGGTAAAAACATTTACGCTAAATGATCCATTCTAAAATCAATTCCAGGATATTCAGCAACCTCTTCCCCTAAATGTTCTTCAATACGGAGAAGTTGATTATATTTTGCATTTCTATCAGAACGAGCGGGGGCACCAGTTTTAATTTGTCCTGCGCTTGTTCCAACAACAAGATCTGCAATAAATGCATCTTCTGTTTCACCACTTCGGTGACTCACAACGGCAGTCCACCCTTGGTCATGGGCCATTTTAATCGCATCTAATGTTTCTGTAACGGTTCCTATTTGATTTAATTTTATTAATACTGAATTCGCTGCTTGCAATTCAATACCTTTTTTGATGCGTTTGGTGTTAGTTACAAAAAGATCGTCGCCAACAATTTGGACATTCGTACCAAGTTTTTTTGTCAACTCAACCCATGCATCCCAATCGTCTTCAGCAAGACCATCTTCTATACTGATGATAGGATAGGTATCACAAAGACCGATATAAAAATCTACCATTTCTCCGCCGGTATATGATTTCCCATCAACTTTATAGGTCCCATTATAAAAAAATTCACTTGATGCAGGATCTAATGCAATTTTCATCATTCCATCATACCCAGCAGCACTTACTGCTTCCATCATGATATCTAATCGATCGTGAACTGATTTTAGTTGAGACGGTGCAAAACCACCTTCATCGCCAATAAGAATGCTACCCGCTCCATATTTCTTTTTCAATATGGTTTGGAGATGATGATATGTTTCAGAAATCATCCTAATGCCATCACGAAACGTTTTTGCTCCAGTTGGCATAAGCATATGTTCTTGAATAGAATTTTCTTGTCCTGCATGTTTTCCACCATTAATCACATTACACATGGGGACTGGCATTAGATGTGGAAGCACGCCAAATAATTCGGCAATATAGGTATATAATGGAATGTGTTTTGATGCAGCACCTGCTTTGGCAATAGCCATTGAAACTGGAAGAATAGCATTAGCACCAAAATTATCCTTGTTTGCCGTTCCATCAAGTTTTATCATGATGCTGTCAATAGTTTCTTGGTGATTACAATTCATTCCAATTAATTTTGGACTGATTTTTTTGTTGACACTTTCAATTGCTTTCAACGTTCCTTTACCAAGAAATCTTTTTCCGTCTTTATCTCGTAATTCTCGTGCTTCATGTTGTCCAGCACTTGCACCACTTGGTGTCATACCTCTGAATGTTCCCATTTCTGTTATAACATCTACTTCAACTGTTGGATTTCCTCTTGAGTCTAAAACTTCCCGGGCTACAATTTTTTTGATATCAGACATAAAACACCATCACACTCATGTTAGAGATGGTTAAACAAATGAATAGATAAAAAGTTTTTTAACAAAATAGGATGACTATGTCCCGTATAAGATAATTAATTTATAAATAAAATTGCACAACCTATTGATCTTTAACCAAACGGCATATCTGATGGATGCTTATCGAATTTGATTTGGGAGAATACATCTTGCTCATTTGTATGATACCCATTGATAAGTTTTGGGAGAGGGATATTTACTTTAAGTCCAAGCCAATCATCCCAAAAATTATTGTCAAATTCTAGTGAATCTGTCTGAGAAAATTGACAGTGTTGTGTATTATCAATAAAATTGTTATGGATGATTTGTATTTGATTTACTTGATTCATAAAAAGACCAACATAATTATTTTCAAAAGAATTTCTGGTAAAATCTTGATTGTGTACCTTGCTCATATATATGCCATAATTGTTTGCAACAAAGTAATTATTATTGATTATCACATCGTTTAAATTATCTTTTTGATAGAGCGCATAATTATTGTTTGAAAAACTATTTTTATAGATGTTTAAGGTTGATGAAAATCGCTCATGCAGATTGGTAATATACATACCACAGTTTTTATTATTGGTGATATGATTTTCTATTATTCCTATTTGATGATCTTTTAATGTTATTGATGGGGCAATTGAAATTCCTGCATTGAAAGGCATGTTTCCACAGTGCTGAATGGTAAATTGGGACAATAGACATTCATTTGAGGTAATTGTGACAACATCATCATTTCCTCGTCCATCGATAATGGTTGTTTTCCAATGCTCACCAATAAGATTTCTTGGAGAATTAATTACAATATTTTCATAATAGGTTCCATTGAAAACATAGATTATATCATTTTGATTTGCAGCGTTAATGGCTTGTTGAATACTGATCCATCGGGTGACATCATAGCCAGGTGTTGATGGATTATAATCATCATCAACAGGCCGTACTGGTTCATAATATATCCAATCCTCTTTTCCATCAAGAGTTTCTGTTCTCAATAGATAAAAATCACTTTTCTTTGGTGTAAATACTATTGCTGCTTTTCCTGCTGATGTATCTTGAGTTGTTTTTGTAATCTGTGGATTTAGTGGGTTTTGAATATTTATTTGTTTTATCGTAAGAAGGGGCGAATCGGTCATACTTATAAATTGAGTGATTTCATCGATTGCTTGAAAAAGAAGAGATCCTTCATAATCATACTCATTATATGGTTTGTATCCAACGGGAGATGAGGGATACGTCTGGGGTTGATCATATGATGTTTGCTGTTTATTTCGATTGGGTAATTGTAAAGCAGGATCGCCTAGTAAAACGAATCCATAGAGATGATATTGATTCCAAAAATCATTCATAGCATTTTCTTCAATATATGTTTCTTTGGCAAATGTTGCTAACTCACCAAGATATGAATAATCCTGATGGTATGCTTCTGACACATAGGTCAATAATCCTGCCATATAGGTTTCTTTAAAGATTTCTACTCGCCCTTTATTAAGAGTTAGTAGAGGATAACCATCATTGGTTCGAGCGCCTCCGACATATGCAATGCCCCCTCCTTTTGAAAGAAGCACCGCTTCTGCAAACGATGTTTTATCAAGACTCCGTCCTTGCTTGATGATATGGGTATCATATGAGCCACTACTACATGCAATACAGGAAATTATTGGTGTATTGGTTGTCTTTGGAAGTAATTGCAATCGAGTTGGTGAAATACGTCCTTCTTCACAAGCAATGAGTTTGGCATTCCCATGGCAAATGATATAGAGCAATCCATAATCTCCTTTTAGCGTTGAAAGAACATCAGTTGCCTCAAACTTTTCATCTGTTCTAAAATATTTATCAACGTGTAATCCATTGTAATTACCTTGATTGATTGAATCGGTAGTAATAAGTTCACCAATAATAAACGAAGAAGCAAATGGGATGCCTCCTGCAACCGCCACATGGTCCATTTGTTCTGATGTTGGATTCCAGTTTATAATTTTATTAACCATCTTGATTGCTTCAAAAAGAGAGTTTACAGGTAATCTTCCAATATGATAGTTAGTTACAAGATCAAGGTCGGGGGAACCATAGTAGAAATCTGTTGGAACAGGATAGCCGGGTTCTCCAAAATAATAACTTGGAGGTACATATTTTGCATTTCCCAATAGTGTTATAAACTGTAAATTTGAGTTTGCAGATTGACTTTGTAGATAGGCTGTTATTTTCCTTGCAAGTATATCATCGTATTTTCTTATTTTTTGGAATATATTGAAATCTTTGTATCCTTGCACATCAGGGTAGTCGACTGGTTCAAAATTTCTATTAATCCAGGAGGTATTTACCACAATTGTTGGGGTCCCTTTGCTATCATGGAATTCTTTTAATTTTTTTGCTTGAGGATAAAATAAAAGAGGTGTTATGATGATATTTTTTGCCGATGTTGTTGTAATTGCATGAGCGGGTTTTTCATTAGTTTCATACGTGTAATAAATATTTATTGTTCCATTTGATATCAAAATGACTTCTTTTTGCTGTATGTTATACTGTATTGGAAATAGTTGTATCGTTAGTTTTGTATGATCGTTGTTTTTTCCGATAACATAGGTATGGGTTATTCCTGGGAATAGTTCTTTTTCAGTTGTAATTCGTATATTTTCTTCGATTAGTTTGTCTGATATTGTATGATATGGCGTTTCATTTATGCTCCATAGGTATTGTCTCGGAGCCCTTATCAGAGTAACTGATGAAGCAATTTTTTCAGTACCACTATTTATTATTTCTATATGGTCAATGGTACTGTTCTTCGGTAACAGGATTTGCATCGTTTTCATGGGAAGAATGGGCAATCCTGGTTGATGAAAATAACCACAGTTTTCAATATGGATTAATTCCTGATTGCTATCAATTGATTGGATATAATAGTCGTCTTTTTTTATTTGAAATGTTTTTGTTTCAAGATATAGACTGGCATCTATTGAATCGAGACAATCCGGAGAATATTTGGAATTTGAACAAGTATGATACGTTCGTTGATTTGAACTATTTTCATTATAATTTTGTATTGAATAATTACTGATATCAAATTGATTTAAACTACTACTTACTCCTAAAGGTGAGGTGAAAAGAAGAAGGAGTATTGCTAATGAAATTAATTTATAGGTCATATTGCCCCCAATTAAATATATTATATTTACTCTATAAATTTTTTCATCATTTTCATTAATTTCTTTTTTTTGCAATATATCGACACATTTTTATGTTTTTTAACGGAAACACTTAAAAAATAGAATTGGTTTTTAACCACAGGTGAAGAAAATATGTTGGAAATAATAGCCTTTATTGTTCTCCTCTTTTTAGTAATATTATTATCGAGTTCAATAAAAATTATGTCAGAATTTCAACGAATAGTCATATTTCGGTTGGGAAGACTTCAAGGAATAAAAGGACCGGGACTGGTATTTATTATCCCTATTATCGATAATATAATAAAAATGGATTTGCGAACGCGAGTGATAGATGTACCGAAACAGCGGGTAATAACTGAAGATAATGTTACTGTTGACGTTGATGCAGTGGTTTATTTCCGAGTAGTCGATCCACAAAAAGCAGTTGTTGAAGTACAGCGATATGATGTGGCTACGAGTCTACAAGCACAAACAACCCTTCGTGATGTTCTCGGACGACAAGATCTAGATGAATTACTTTCTAATAGAGAAGAATTAAATAAAAGTCTTCAAACAATCATTGATACTGCAACTGATCCTTGGGGGATTAAGGTATCAGCAGTAACAATCCGAGATGTATCTCTTCCCGATTCCATGCTACGAGCGATTGCTAAACAAGCGGAAGCAGAACGAGAGAAACGTTCAAGAATTATCATTGCTGATGGAGAATTTCAAGCATCTAAAAAAATGGTTGAAGCAGCAGAATTATATGAAAAAGCACCTGTTGCCATCCGCTTAAGAGAACTGCAAACACTTTCGGAAATAGCTCGTGAGGGAAATCTGATTGTTGTTCCTGGAAGTACTATTGGAAATATAGCAGGAATAGCAAAAGCTGTAACAAAGGAAAAGAAATGAAATTGACACGCATAAAACTATTCATCTTTTTCTTTCTCTTTTTATTATTATGCAATAGCATAGCTGCTTCACAATCATCGGTATTAGTAGTAGAAATGAATGATACTATTGATAGAGCTACTGTTGAGATATTGTCAGAAGCAATTCAAGAAGCAGAACGACAAAGCCATGATGTAATTATTTTAACATTAAACACTCCAGGTGGAGGCTTACAGGAAACTTTTGAAATAGCAGATATTATTGAAAACAGTTCTTTGCCCATTGTTGGATATGTCTATCCAAAAGGTGCTTATGCATGGTCAGCAGGGACCTTTATTTTAATGAGTGCTCATATTGCAGCAATGGCAGATAATACCATCATAGGCTCATGTCAACCAGTTGAAATAAGTATTGAAGGAACAAGACCAATCAATGATTCAAAAACAATCAATGCACTGGTCTCATGGTTGCAAGAGCGAGCAGCCATTCATAAAAGAAATACGACTCTTGTAAAAGAATTCATAACACAAAACAGAAATATAAATGCAAGTATTGCGTTGCAAGAAGGAGTTATCGAATATTCAGCCAATTCTATCAACGAATTATTGGACCGCATAGATGGTGCAAATATTACCACTTCAGAAGGAAGTATCACGCTTCACACAGCAAATGCAACTGTGCAATATTTTTCCCCTTCATTTCAAGTGGAGTTTATAAAATTTATATCTAATCCCATATTAACATCATTACTTTTTATGATTGGTATTTTTGCATTAATCTTTGGATTATCTTCGCCTGGATTTGGTGCTGAAGTGTTTGGAGTTATTGCAATTCTTATATCCTTAATTGGATCTGGTTTTTCAATATCAGAACTAAGTCTTATTTTCCTTGCTATAGGGGGAATATTACTTTTTATTGAATTATTTGTTACACCAGGGTTTGGTGTAATTGGGGTTGGCGGAATGATATGCTTTATCGTAGGAAGCATCTTTTTAATTCCTACATATTCGAGTAGAGAATGGGTGATTGCTATGAGTTGGATAGATAATTTAATATTAATAATTATAATAACTGGAATTCTTGTCAGCATTTTCTTTGTATTTTTACTCTATAAAATATTAGAAATAAGAAAGAAAAAAAAAGCTGTAGGAGAATTTAAAGGAGAGATTGCAAAAACTATTGATGCTCTTACTCCCAATGAAGCAGGCTATGTTAGATTCAAAGGAGAGTTATGGCAAGCACAATCAGAAAAAGCCATTGAAAAGAATAAAAAAGTAAAAATCATAAAAAAGGATGGTTCACTTCTTATTGTTAAACCATCTGATGGTAATACCAAACATTAATCAAGTATTATTTCTTTCCCCGATTAGATAAAATATGGAGTACGATATTGACATACGCTTTCTTGGTGGCAGTGATAAAGTTGGTAGTCTGGGTATGCTATTTCATACAAACGGAAAACAAATCCTTTTTGATTATGGCATGACTCCAAGTAAACCACCGACACTTCCTTTACCTGCACCACCAGTAGACATGGTTTTTTTATCACATGCTCATTTAGATCATTCAGGAATGATTCCTGCGTTATGTGAGGGGGGCAATATCCCAATTTATACGACAAATCTATCAAATTTAATCGCAAATTTACTTCATAAAGATTCATTAAAAATTGCTAAAATGGAAGGATATGCACCGCCTTATACTCAACAGGATATAAAATGTTCTAAAGATCATTATAGAGATATAAGAGCTAAGGGATCCATAAAAAGTGATGGTTTAGAGTTCCGATTTCATGATGCAGGGCATATTCCAGGTTCTGTTATGATTGAAGTTATTGGCTCATCACGATTTCTATTCACGGGTGATTTTAATACGGTTGATACTTATCTAGTAAATGGAACAAAACCTGTTTCCTGTGATGTTCTTTGTATGGAGGGAACCTATGCTGGGAGAGAACATCCAAAAGAAAGAGGGGAGCTTGAAAAAGAGTTTCGGGATAAAATCGATGAAGTCATAATCCGCGGGGGGGTAGTGGTTTTACCTGCTTTTGCTGTTTCTCGATCCCAAGAAATTATAATGATGCTTTCGAAAATGGGATTAAATATGTGGTTTGATGGCATGGGTAGAAAAGTTGCAAAATTATACATGAAATATCACGAATATTTAAAAAGTCCTGAAGAATTTAAAAAAGCAATGAATAAAGTCAACCTCGTTCACTCGGATCAAGGTCGTAAAAAAGCTTTAAATGCAGATGTAATTATAACATCTAGCGGGATGATGGATGGAGGTCCGGTACTTCATTATATGAGCAAATTGAAAAATGATCCAAAAAGTGCTGTTTTTCTCACAGGATATCAAGTTGAAGGTACCAATAGCAGAATGTTAGTTGAAAAAGGAAAACTCGATTTTTTTGGTGTTGTTGAAGATGTTAATTGCGCAGTTGATTATTTTGATTTTTCAGGTCATGCGGGTCATAGTGAATTAATTTCATTTGCCGAAAGGTGCAATCCTGAAAAGATTATTCTAATGCATAGTGACCATAGAGATGCATTAGCAGGACCATTACGAGATTTTGCAGAAGTAATAACTCCTTTAACAGGAGAACCTGTCCATTTATAGTATGTTTTCATAGATTACCTTTTTTTAGGTAATCTTTATGTATGTAAATTAAAATGAAATAGAAAAAGAGATGCAAGTGGTGTAAAAAATATGAGTGATCTTACACAACGACAAAAATATGATTTAAAACGTCAACTAGAAGAATTACATGAATGCAAAGGAAAGCATACTGAATTAATTTCACTCTATATTCCACCATCAAAACAAATTCATGATGTAACCTCATATTTACGTAATGAACTTTCGGAATCCCAAAATATTAAATCAAAAACAACAAAAAAAAATGTTTTATCTGCGATTGAGTCAATTCTCAGTAGATTGAGAACATTTCGTCGATTACCAGAAAATGGCCTTGTCTTTTTTGTAGGTCATAAAAGCATAGGTAGCGATCAAACAACTATGGTTGCATATGTTATTGAACCGCCTATGCCCATTCAAACATTTCTATATCGATGTGATTCTCAATTTTACCTTGACCCTATAAAAGACATGCTATCCGAACAGGAGATATACGGTTTAATACTTATTGATCGACGTGAATGTACCGTTGGTATTCTTAGAGGAAATAGGATTGAACTTCTTAAATATATGACGTCTCAGGTTCCAGGAAAACATGGTCGTGGTGGGCAATCTCAACGTCGTTTTGAACGACTTACAGAAATTGCAGCTCACGAATGGTTTCAGCGATGTGGTGAAAAAATTAGCGAGATTTTTCAAACGGAAAGTAGCATAAAAGGTATTTTTTTCGGCGGCCCGGGACCAACAAAAAAATATTTTGTTGATGAGAAATATCTTCATTATGAAATACAGGATAAAATTCTTGATGTTTTTGATACAGGGTATACCGATGAGTTTGGTTTAAGAGAGCTTGTAAGTGTTGCGTCAGAAACGATGACTGATTTGAAAATTTCAAAGGAAAAGAGAGTAATGAAACGATTCTTACAACAAATTACTAGGGGGGATGATAGTCTTGCATTGTATGGTGAAGAGCAAATCCGAAGAGCTTTGGAAATGGGTGCTGTTGAAACATTATTATTAACTGAAAATCTAAGAAAATATAGAATAACATTAACATGTCACACCTGTAACTATTCTGAACAAAAAACGATATCTGAATCGGTTTTAGATGAGTTTGTTCCACCTGATTGCTCTGCATGTGAAACGCCAACACAAATGGAAATTACTAGTAAAATTGATTTGATTGATGAACTGTCTGATCTTTGTGAAAGCTCTGGTGGGACGGTGTATCTTATCTCTCAGAATAGTGAAGAAGGCGATTCTCTTTATGCTGCTTTTAATGGGATTGCGGGAATTACCCGCTACCCAATCGATATTTAATTTAATATTATAATAAAATTAATTGTTAGGTGGCTTTAAGGATAATTAGTTATATATTAGATTTTATATAAATATTAGTTTAAACCGATGGTTTTATAAATATTGAAATATATTATTAGAATTTGGTAATACACGATGTCATCTAGAGATAACTTTAATTCGTTTATCCCTGCAAGTAAGAAAATTCCGGAACTAACCGTTAAAGCAGTTTTAGTTGGAGCTCTTCTTGCAATTATTTTAGGTTCAGCAAATGCATATCTTGGATTATATGCTGGAATGACTGTTTCAGCTGTTATCCCTGGGGCAGTAATGGCATTTGCATTACTAAAACCCTTAAAAGGTACTATCCTTGAAGTAAATATTGGCATGATGGGTGCTGCTGCGGGAGAGGCTCTTGCAGCGGGAGTTATCTTTACTATACCTGCCATAGTTCTTCTTGGAACCTGGAGCGAAATTCATTATTTAGAAACAACATTGATTGCTGCGTTGGGTGGAATGCTGGGAGTTTTATGGATGGTTCCCCTTCGACGTGCACTTATTATTAAAACTGATTTGCCATTCCCGGAAGGTGTGGCAGTTGCTGCTGTTTTAACCACAACGGTTGGCGATGGATCTCCTAAGAAAGGAGGGTCAGTAAGCGGAATATGGCTTATGATCGGTGTTACCCTAGCAGCAATTTTAAAATTTGGTCAAGTCGCTTTACATGCTTTTGGAGGCAAAATTGAACATATTGTTAGCATAGGAAAATTTAATATTGGGGGCGGAGAAAATGAAGGAGTGTTGTATGGGGGGGTTGCAACATCTCCTGCTCTCCTCGCAGTTGGTTGGATTATAGGTCCAAAAATTGCTTCCTATGTGTTTGTAGGGGGATTATTAGGATGGGTTATTCTTGCACCACTTATTGCTTTAGCAACAGGAATTCCAAGCCCTATCGGGGCTGAACAGATTACTGAAGCATTAGCATTTGGTAGCGGAAACCTGGAGATTGGCAGTAAGATTTGGGGTTTTTATGAAATATGGGGTAACTACATCCGATACATCGGTGTTGGCGCAATGGTTGTTGGTGGTCTTTGGACTATTTTTAAACTCCGAAATAATCTTGCATCGGGAATTAAAGAAGCCGTTGCAGGTTTAAAAGGAGGGCAAGTTGATGCCAAAAAACGAACCGATCAGGATTTAAATTTCAAATGGGTCTTTTTAATGATTGGTGCACTTACCATACCTGTTTTTTTACTATATGCGTATATTTCAAACGAATGGGCAATTTCAGGAATTATGGCTATATTTGCAATTTTATTTGCTTTTGTTGCTAGCGCTATTGCCGGATATATGGCGGGTCTTTTAGGATCTTCAAATAATCCAATTTCTGGTGTGACTGTTTCCGTATTGTTAATTACCTCTCTTATTCTCCTTGGATTTGGAATGAGTGGAAATGTTGGTGCTTATGGAGTTGCCGTGTTAATTGCTGCGGTTATTTGTTGTGCTGCTGCAATTTCAGGGGACGTTCTGCAATCAATGACTTGCGGACAGATGATTGGAGCAACTCCAAAAAATCAACAAATCGCAGAACTCATTGGCGTTCTTGCCGCTGCACCGATATTAGCGCTCGTTGTATCTGCTCTTGATCAAGCATATAAGATAGGAAGTACAAATCTACCAGCACCCCAAGCATTTTTAATGTCTGGGATTGTAAAAGGTGTTCTTGGCGGTGAAATGGTATGGCCATTTGTTATTGCTGGAATGGTTCTTGCATTCGTTCTCATCCTTATTGATATGCCCGTCCTTCCTGTTGCTATTGGAATTTATTTACCATTCACGCTTGCAATTCCGATTTTTGCAGGAGGAATTGTACGACATTTCACCAATAAAAAAATCGAGAGAGAATTTGGATCATCTGATGAGGAAGAAATCAGTGAATGGGAGCTTGCGATAAAACAAACTGACGTGAAGCCTAAGGAAAAGATTATAAGAACGGGTCTTTTATTGACTGCGGGATTAATCGCAGGAGAAGCCTTGATGGGTGTTATTGTTGCATTTCTTATTATAGGTGGAATTAATCTATCAATCTTTGAATTCCCACCGGTGCTACCTGGATTATTGCTGTGGTTATTTATTGCTCTTCTCTTGTTCTATATCCCTCTGAGGGAAATATTTGCCAATGAAGGATAAGGAAAAAAAAGATCCAAGACCAACTGCGGAAGAATTCTTACAGTTCACTCCAATTCGAAGTGATTTTGAATGGTACTCCGATGAGAATAATCTAGTTCATATAAAAGTCCCTAAATTTACTTCAAACATTGGCAAGAAATTTTGTTCATTGCTAAGAAAAGAACAACTGATTACTGCAGATATGGATGTCATTGGATCTCTAATATGGAAAAGATGTGATGGTAAAACAACAGTTGCATTAATACTTAAAGAATTAGAAAAGGAATTTCCAGATCAGAAAGAGATTGATCAACGTCTTTTTCTCTTTATTCAACAAATGGGACAACTAGGTTATTTATTATATTGATCTCATTTTTTATGTTATAAAAGATGCTATAATGTTTTTATTACGAACTTCAGGATGAAAAAGTACGCCATAGATTGGTTTTTGTGGATGTTTTATAACTTGTACACATTTTTCTGATTCTGCAAGAATGGTAAATACCTTTGGTTTAAGGCATAAATTATGTAATTCATACACTTCTTTTCTTCCATGTTCTTTAAAAAATTCTTTTTTATAGGTAATAGAATGTAACCCAATTTCTTGTTGTTTGATTAATGATTCGTTATATGTTAAACCAATAAGATGCATACCGCCGCAAATCCCTAGAATTGATCCATTATATTGCTTAATCCATTGAAAATATGATACATCGTTAAGAAAGGCATTATCCTTTAAACTGGTCCCACAAATAATTATTTTTTCCGCATCATAAATGCTATATTCTGATACTTTTTTGTAATGCAATGATTCATAAGAGACATTTTGTGCGGATAAAATAGATTCAATTGGTTTAACAAATTCAAAATAATGAAAAGGTAAATTATGGATTTGTATAAGAAGCATCATTCTACCTCAATCTCCATGGACCAAGCATTTCTTTTACCGATTATTTTTTTATGAATAACGGAAAGCGCTCTTTCATATAATGGGCAATGTAAAACAAATGTTTCAAATTCTCCTCCCTCTCCAGCCACATTAATTGCATATTTTTCATGTAAATAGGTCACATCCGTAAGGAATTCTTGATTAATCATACGCCCGATCCAGGATTGTCCCAAGGGATAACAAAAAACTCCGGTAAGGATAATGTCAAATTTATGTTCAATTAATTCATGTAGTAATTCAAATTGGTCTTTCTGCCAAAGGGGATTAAAACAATCGATGTGTTCTTCGTCACATATTTTTTGTACCCGTGATGCTTGATAAGCTGATTCAATAGCACCTGTAATAACGGCATCAATATCATATCTGTCTATTGCCTGTCGTATTGCTTGATGTAAATCATTCAATTCTTTTTCTTTTTCCCCTTTTGTTTGATATATGATCAAAGGAATATCCATCATTTCAGCTTGTTTTTCAACTTTTGTAATGGATGGTGTATGAAACATGTATGATTCCTTATTTTCTGAGTTTAGTGTTATAAGACAGGCTACATCAATGTCATTTAGTTTAGCCAGATATGTTGCATAGACCGAATCTTTTCCACCAGAGAATAAAACACCGGCTTTCATCTAAAATGAGTATCTCTTTATATTAATAAACATTTACTACAGAATCATATGATGAAAAAATATGAATTCATCGATCATACTGCTGATGTGGGAATAAAAGCATATGGAAAAACTATTTCAGAATGTTTTGAAAATGCTGCAATAGGGATGTTTGATATTATCACCGACTCTTCGGTTATTGGTGAGAAGGGAGAGTATATTATTAAACTGAAATCTGATGATATTGAACAATTACTTGTAGATTGGCTTTCTGAGTTATTATTTATTCATAGTTCAAGAAATATTGTTTTCAATGCATTCAATGTTACAATTGATGTTGAAAAAAATCAGCTATCCTCAACGATTTATGGCGAAAATTTTGATACATCTATACATAAATCCGGTGTTGAAATCAAAGCAGTAACTTATCATATGCTAAAGGTCCAAATGAGTAAACCCTACTTTGTGCAAGTTTTATTTGATATTTAAAAATCATTCTATTATTCTATGTTTTTAGAAATGTATGCTAATCATTGGTAATAGTTTCAACATTCTTTAATAATCATTCAAATATAAGGTATTATATCTTATCCTTACATCGATTATCCGGACGGTTCTTTTTTTCTTTCTCCTCTCCGGTATGTATCCCGCCCGGTTCTTCTCATCCATATCAAATAGTTTTACCTTGCTTTCTTAAACGATTAACATACATTTTACCCCAACCAAAGGATATGGTAGATCCTATAAGATTTGCAATAACTATTGCCCACCAAATACCTGTTATTCCCATATTGAACACAAAGGTGAATAATAGACTTAAAAAAACGGTTAAGATGATTGTTCTTAGCAAAGTTGCTATGAGGGCATAAGATCCTTTTCCAGTCCCTTGAAACATTGCTGATGATACAATACCCATTGCTGCTGCAGGATAAAACAAGACAGTAATCATTAAAAAGGTCTCTAAATAATTTTTTAATTGTACCGCATCACCAGTTGTAGTAAAAATTGCTGTTATATACGGTGCTAATAAGAAGATGGCTATTGCACATATTGCTTCTATAATCAGCCCTATTTTCGCAGCATATAGATATGCTGTATTAAGCTTTTCATAAGACTTAGATCCATATGTTGCACCAGTTACCGTTGTTACGGCAGTTGCTATTCCAAGAATCGGTAGTACTGAAATCATAACAACTCGCCAGCCTGTGTTATAAGCTGCAACACCAATTTCATTTCCTCCAGAAACGTTGATAATTATTATGATGATAAGCATGGTTATCGACATTGATAATTGTTGAATCGATGCAGGAAGACCAACCTTGAAAATGTCTTTTAAAATGTCTTTATTAAAAGAAAAATCTTTGAATTTGAAAGAAACATAGGTATCTTTTCTTAGGAATAACCAATAAACGAGAACAAAGGAGGTAATGGCCATTGAGAGTACGGTTGCATATGCTGCACCTGCAAGACCCATTTCAAAGGTATAAATAAAAATTGGATCAAGGATTATGTTTAATCCTGCTCCAAACATCATTGCATACATTGCTCTATTGGCGTCCCCTTCAGCTCGGAGAATTGAATATGCGACCTGTGTGAAAAATAAAAAAATACTTCCAGTAAATATTATTTTTCCATAGGTTGCTGCCATTCCCATAGTTTCTTTTGCGCCAATTGCTGAAAATATACTTTCAACGGATAAGAAAAGAATTATTGTAAAAATTGTTGCAATGATACTTATGAGTATGATTGTATGAATTGCTACATTATCTGCACCGGTTTTGTCTTTTGCACCGATTCTTCTAGATATTGCTGATCCTCCACCAATACCAAGTCCGGTTGATATAGAGATAATCATCATGAAAAAAGGCATGACAAACCCTACTGCAGCGAGTGCATTTGGTCCAACATTATTGATGATGTTATTTGTGAAAAGATCTTGTCCAAAACCTGAGACCCATAATGCATCTACTAGGTTGTAAATAGTATGGGCAGACATGGCAATGATCATTGGTATGGATAGTTTGATGATTGCTTTTTTTGGTTCCCCCAGTAGAATATTTAATCCTTTGGATTGTTTTTCTGTTATTGGAACTTCTTGATCATTCTGGTTTTTAGCCATTATTAGTTACTCCTGTTTTTGTTAAGGTCATAGCATTTTTTGATATTCGTTCTAAGAATTCAAAGAATAGTATTTCTTCTTCTTTTGTAAATCCGTTTAACAATTCTTTCGTACTATTCTTTAATATTGATCTTATAGTTGGTTTCAACTCTATTGCTTTAGTTGTTAAACAAATCTTATAGGATCGTTTGTCATGTACATCTTTTTTTCTTGTGATAAAACCTTGATCCATAAGTTTCTTTATTGCTCTTGCACAGGTTGCTTTATCTATTTTTATTGTTTCGGCGAGTGTTTCTTGATTGACGCCATCTTTGTTGTACAATAATATAAGAAAGTGAAGTTGACCACTTCCCAAATTGTATTTATCTAGTTCATGGTGTAGATAGATGTGTGTATTTCTATGGATGCATGAGATTAGTCTTCCGATAGATTTTCGCTGTTTCATAATACTGCCCGAAGTTTATTAGGTAAGCAAATTAGTTGCATTTGCAACTATTTATGATTGAAATTATAGTATTTAAAAGTTGCGTATGCAACTAATTTATCTGTTATAAGAAAATATTAAATACCTAATTACAGGTATCTGCGAGTATTAATTTGTTAGGTGTATATCATGACTGAGGATAGAATTACAGCAGATATGAATATTAAAGAGGTATTGGAAAAATACCCTGAAACCGTTAATGTTTTTGCAAAATATAATATGGGATGTGTTGGTTGTATTGCTGCATCATTTGAAAAAATTAAAGATATCGCTGCGGTCCATGGAACAGATGTTGATTCATTTGTAAAAGATTTAAATGCGGCGGTTCAATCGTAAATTTTATTCTATAGTGAACTTGTCGTGATGACAAGTTCTCCATGTTTTATTCCTTTAAGTGATTTTATTGAATCCGCAAGTTCTTGTATGTTTTTTGTTTTCCCTTTTAAAACTAATACCTCAAGACAATTGTAATGGTCAACATGAACATGAGATGTAGTAAGAATCTCATCATTATGGTCGTGTTGAATATTCAATAGGTTATTGGTCAGATTACCTACATGATGATCATAGATCATGGTTAGTGTACCAATTACTTTTTCATCCGGATTTTTGTTTTTTTCTTTTATTAAATTTTTTCTAATCAGGTCTCTAATAGCCTCACTGCGATTTGCATATCCTTCTTTCTTTATCAATGCATCAAATTTTTCCAGCAAGTCAGGTTCAATACTAACTCCAAAACGAGTTATTTTATCAGCCATTGTAACACGATTGTACTATATTAGTAGCACGAATATAAAATTTTTGTTACCATAACAATTAAAAACAATATATGTATATCGTGTTACTAAATTTTAAAAAATGTTACGAGACTCTTAGTATGAAAATAAATATACCTGGACTTAAGATAATTTTTATCGGCTGTATTATCATATCCTTATTTCTAAATACAGGGTGTATTCAACAAGGAACAAAGGTTATAAAAAATTCTATTGGAATTACAGATATGCTAGGGAGAGTTATTGAAGTCCCTAGAGATATTAATAAAATTGTAGGCATTGAAGCTGGAGCGTTAAGATTGCTTGTATATCTTGAATGTACTGACTTGGTTGTTGGTATTGAAGATGTTGAACTGGAAAGTGGAAAACCCTATAATTTTGCTCATCCTGAACTTTTTGAACTGCCTTTAATAGGTCCAATACATGGAGGTGATGCAGAGCTTATTATGAAACAAAATCCTGACATAATCTTCTGGACATATACCACCACAGGAGATGCAGATGAGCTGCAAGAAAAAACAGGAATACCTGTTGTTGCTATAAATTATGGCGATCTTGATGATAGTCGTGATACGTTTTTTGAGGCTTTACGATTGATAGGAAGCATATTAGATAAAAACAATAGAGCAGAAGAACTCATCAAGTATATCAACCAAATAATTACAGATCTGGATGATAGAACGGCAAACATCTCTGAAGATCAAAAATTAAAAACATATGTTGGCGGTATTGGTCATAGAGGTGCACATGGAATATTGTCTACAGAAGCAACATATGCACCATTTTTATTTGTTAATACTATAAATGTGGCTAACGAACTTGGCATGAATCATGCTTTTATCGATCAAGAAAAGCTGATTGAATGGAATCCAGACATCATATTCATAGATGAAGGAGGTTATTTGTTATCAATTGAAGATGTAAAAGGCATTTCTTATAAATCGGTAACTGCAATTGAGAACAATAACCTTTATGGTGTGATACCCTACAATTCTTATACAATTAATATTGGAACTGTCCTTGCTAATGCGTATTATATTGGCACTGTTCTTTTTCCAGATGAATTTTCAGACATCAATGTTGAAGAGAAAGCAGATGAAATTTATCAGAACTTTGTTGGAAAAGGTGTTTATAAAGATATGGAAACCATGTTTGGAGGATTTAAAAAAATTACCTTAGGTGAAAACGATTAAGGGATATTACGCATTATGATTGATAATCAAAACATAGTAGAGTCATATAAGAAACATACTCGGAAAAAATTTCTCTTTATACTAGCATCCTTTTTCCTTCTTTTACTATTAGTATTTATTTCTATTAGCATTGGATCGTATCCTATTGAATTAATGAAGGTTATTGAAACCGTGATTTATGGTGGAGACGATGTAATATCTAATGTTATTTGGCAAATTCGGATTCCTCGAGTACTTACCGCTATTGTTGCAGGGATGGGACTAGCAGTTTCAGGAGTTGCAATGCAAAGTATTTTAAGGAATCCATTGGGATCACCATTTACTCTTGGAATATCACATACCTCTGCGTTTGGTGCAGCGTTTGCAATAGTAGTACTTGGTGCTGGATCGATTCAAAGTAGTAGTATAGATGCAGTAATACAAAACAACCCATATATTGTTACAATCTGTGCATTTCTTTTTTCATTAGTGGCAACTCTTATCATCATTATTTTGGCAAAATATAAAGGTGCAACTCCAGAATCAATGATTCTAACCGGTGTAGCATTGGGATCTTTAGCGTTAGCAGGAACCACAGCAATTGAATATTTTGCTGACGATGTGCAATTATCCTCAATAATCTTTTGGACTTTTGGTGATTTAGGAAGAGTGTCATGGAATGAGTTATTAATAATAACCGGCGTTGTTCTTCCATCTATTGCATATTTTTTTTATAATATATGGAACTATAATTCATTAAGTAGTGGAGAGGAATCTGCAAAAAGTCTTGGAACCCATATCGAAAGAGTACGGATCGGTGGAATGCTAGTAGCATCACTAGTAACTGCATTAATCGTATCCTATGTTGGAATAATTGGATTTATTGGTCTTGTTGTCCCTCATATTGCTAGGAAAATAATTGGCGGTGATGCAAGGTTTCTTTTACCAGCCTCATGTATTGTTGGCTCAATATTGTTATTATCATCGGATACAATTGCAAGAACGGTAATATCTCCTGTTATTTTACCTGTTGGTATCCTAACCTCTTTTATTGGGGCACCCCTTTTTATTTATTTAGTAATTAGAGGGAGGCAATATTGGTGAGGCTACAAATCAAAAATGTAACATTTAGTTATAATAAAACACCCGTTCTAGACCATATTAATTTCTCTTTAGGGGATAGAAAAATCCTAGCAATTGTCGGTCCGAATGGATCGGGAAAAAGCACTCTTTTGAAATGTATAGATCAAACATTAAAACCTCAAAAAGGATCCATTCTATTAGATAATCAAGATATAATGCGGTTGAAAACTGAAGAAGTTGCAAAAAAATTAGGCTATGTTCCTCAGAGCAATGGAAGAAGCTTTCCAGCAACCGTTTTTGATTCCATATTAATGGGGAGAAAACCTTACATTAAATGGGCGCCAACAACCAATGATTTAAAAATAGTTGCAAATGTGATTGAAAAATTAGGATTGCAACAGTTAGCTTTACGGGATATCAATGAACTGAGTGGTGGTCAAAAACAAAAAGTTATTATTGGTCGATCTCTCGCACAAGAACCAAGTATTCTTTTGTTGGATGAGCCAACGTCAAATTTGGACCTAAAACATCAGTTAGAGGTTTTAACCTTAATAAAAGAACAAACAAAAGAAAAAGTATCTGCTATTATAGCTATTCATGATTTGAATCTTGCATTACGGTATTGTGATAAAATAGTAATGTTGGATAAAGGAACGGTTTTTGCATCGGGGAATATGGATGTTCTTACTGCTGAGAATATTGAATCAGTTTATGGAGTAAAGGTTAAGTTAATCATGGATTCTAATAGATTTTTTGTCATTCCTGAGGAAACAAATGGTGATTAGAAATGATTGAGATTACACCAATAGGTATTGTAAAAAATAAATTTGATCTACAAACTGATCTTAATGAAATTCGACAAAACGAAAGCATCATCATCATTAATGAAGAATATGAAGAGGGATTATTTCGAATTGATGAAAGCAAGTATCTCCAATTAGTTTTTGGCTTTCATCTATCTAAGGATTATAATCTAATAGGGCCAATTTTTGATGGCCAAGTGAAAGGAGTATTTGCCTCAAGAAGTCCAAGAAGACCAAATGGTATAGGTATCACTACCGTAGAATTACTAGAAAAAAATGGAAGAAAATTACGAGTGAGAGGACTAGATGCGTTGAATGGCACTCCTGTTTTGGATATAAAGCCGTATACTCCATTTTTAGATGAAAACAAGCAAATAGAACTGATGGAAAAATGTAAAATGTCGAATCCTCGATCATACATTAACAAATGGATTAGACATAATAATTACAATCAGATTTTATTAAAAGCCGGTGAGCTGCATGGACATTATTGTCCTGGATTAAGTTTAGGGGTACTAGCAGGCGCATATGCTATGAAAGAAATAGGCATAAATTCTAATGGAATGGAAAAAGTTATAGCGATAGTAGAGACAAACAATTGTTTCAGTGATGGCATTCAATATGTGACTGGATGTTCTTTTGGAAATAATGCCTTAATCTATAGGGATTTTGGAAAAACAGCAGTAACCGTGTCAAAAAGAGATGGCCATGGTTTAAGACTTTCTGTAAAGCCTGGAGCAAATGAGATGTGGCAACATAAGCAACCCAAAGTCCAAGAACTGTTTCAAAAAGTTGTTACTGAAAGAAAAGGTAATAAGAAAGATGCGAAAAAACTTAAAGAAGCATTCAGAGAAATTTCTTTCGATATAGTAAATATTAAAATTAATGACCTTTTTACCATTCAAAACCTATCCGTTGACATTCCTGATTATGCTCCAATTCATGAAAGTGTTATATGTGAAATATGTAATGAAAATATTATGAGTTCAAGAGCAATAAAGAATGATTCAAACTGTCTTTGTATTCCTTGTTCTAAATCAGAATATTTTGAGTTGGATGGTAGTGGAATTAAAAAAGAACGAAATCTCTTATAACCATATCATTTTATCTTTATTCTTCTAAGTCTCCAACAATAACTCTCAATAAGGTAGGAAAGGTGCTCTTAGTTTTTCCTGAGCCATAACCAATTTTTTTTATATTCATCGGTGGCATATCTTGAAATCCATCTGTTATTGTTGTAATAATTGCTGCACCTGTTGGAGTAACCATTTCTTGTGTTCTATCAGTTTGATATACCGGAACATTTTTTAATATTTCAACAGTAGCAGGGACGGGAACAGGTAGCAATCCATGAGCACAGTTGACAAAGCCTTTTCCCAAGGGAAGAGGAGAACAAAAAACTTGTCTCATCTCTAGTTTTTTTATCCCAATTACAGAACCAACGATATCGATAATAGAATCAACTGCTCCAACTTCATGGAAATGAACATTTTCTACGGATTTATTATGAATTTTTCCTTCAGCTTTTGCAAGTTTTAAAAAAATATTTTGACTTATTTTCTTAACTTCCTCATCTAGATTACTTTGATTAATCAAGTTTTTGATATGGGCATAACTCCGATGTGGTTGTTTGGACTCATCAATAGAAATGGTCACATCTTTTGCAGCAATATTATTTTTTTCAACTCGTTTTACTTTAATGTCATAATCAGAAATATCTAATTTTTCTATTTCATTTTTAAAATATGTCAAATCAAGACCTAAATCAAATAACGCTCCAAGAATCATATCTCCACTGATTCCTGAAAAACAATCAAAAAATGCAGTATTCAATCATATCACCTATTAATAATACTTGCAAAATATCCTGCACCAAATCCGTTATCGATATTAACAACAACTACTCCTTCAGCACAACTATTCATCATAGTAAGAAGCGGTGCTATACCATGAAAACTTGCTCCATATCCAATGCTTGTTGGTACCGCAATAACAGGTTTTGCTGTTATACCACCTACGATACTTGCAAGAGCTCCTTCCATGCCCGCTATGACAATAATGACATTCGCATCAAAAATTTTATCTTTAATATCAAAAAGTCGATGCAATCCGGCAACCCCCACGTCATAACTTTTTTCAATTGAATTTCCCATCATCTCTGCTGTTACTACTGCTTCTTCTGCTATAGGAATATCGGATGTTCCTGCGGTGATAATGAGAATTTTTCCAGATTTTTTTGTAATTTTTTGATTAATAATTACTATGGTTTTTGCCGATTCATTAAATTGCGCGTTTGGAAATTTTTTCAACACTTCTGCATATATTTTACTACTCGCTTTTGTTGCAAGAATATTTTGTTTTTTATCTATTGATTCCATTATCTTGAGTATTTGATCTATGGTTTTTCCTCTACAGAAAATTGTTTCAGGAAACCCTTTTCTCAAAGCACGATGTGTATCAATTTTAGCAAAACCAATATCTTTATAGGGTAATTTCTTAATGGTTTCTAATACTTCTTGTAACTCAATTTTTCCCTTTTTATAGTCTTGTAGTATCTTTTCCATATCAGGCACCCTCATTGAGACTTCCAGATCGATATCCTTCAATATCAACAGTGATATATTTAAATCCAAGATCCTTAAATCGCTTTATTATCTGATTAGATGATTGAAAGATAACATCAAAATCCTTTTTATTTGCTTCAATACGAGCTATGGTGTTATGATATCTAACTCGAAATTGTGCTAATCCAAGAGAATATAGGAATTCTTCTGCTTTGTCGATTTTTGATAAAATTTCTTTTGTAATAGGGGTTCCATAAGGAATCCTTGTTGCAAGACAGGGATTTGCTGGTTTGTTCCAGGTGGGTAAGTCTAATTCTTTTGATATCTTTCGTATGTCCTGTTTGGTAAAAGCTGCTTGAATTAATGGACTTTTAATATCTAATTCTTTTAATGCTTTTAATCCTGGTCGATAGTCATTTAAATCATCAAGATTACTTCCTTCAAGAATAGAGGAGATATTATTTTTTTCTGCAAATTCCTTTATTCTTAGGAACATGTATTTTTTACAATGATAGCATCGATCAGGTGGATTTTTAATTATTTCGTCAAAATTGGTAATATCAAGTGGTATTATATGAGGGGTTAGATGAAAGGATTTAGCGATTTGATTTACTATATCCATTTCAAATAAGGAATGGGCAGGGGTATGCAAAGTTACAGCGATACAATTATTTCCAATTGTATCTGATGCGATTTTTAACAAAAAGGTACTATCAACACCACCTGAAAAAGCAATAATAACTTTCTCATAATTTTTTATAATAGATCTCAAATTTATTAGTTTTTTTTGAATTGTTTTGTCCACAATGATTAAAAATGTATATATTATATAAAAATTTGCAATTAACTTAGTTATTGACTTTGTTGAGATTGTACATACTCAGTGCCAGATATGGTTAATTCAAGGGTGTCATCTGAAACGTATTTAATCATTTCCATATTAGATAATTTTTTTATCATATAAATGAGCTCTTCTTTTGAAACATTTAAAATCCTCATTGCAGTATCCGCATCCATATCTTGTTGATGCATGAGTTCAAGTAAATTGTATTCTTTTTCATATATCTTTGTTTTTTTCTGTAACGCATCAGGATCATCTGTTACTTCACCAGAAAGAGTCTCAACGTAATTTTGAATAATGCTGTCTAAATTTAACCGATCTAACACATTTCCATTTGAGTCATACAATGTACAAAATTTACTTCCTGATTCATGTTGCCATGATGATACTTTTTTCCAATTATAGCCAAGAGAATTTTCCCCAGTTCCTCCTTCTTTACCTTTTTTTTTCTTTATTCTTCGCTCAAAAGCATGGTGTTGTTCAAGTTGTATCTGATCTAAATCAACACCGCTATTTGAAATAATGGAAGAAAATAATTTACCTGCATTTTCCCTAAGTTCAGTTATAAAATATAGTCCTGCTTCTTCATTAAGCTCATCATAAACCATTCGTATAAGTGATTCGATGGATTTTGCGATTCTTTGATTTTGAACTCTGTTGACTTTATCTGAGTGAATTAAAATAATTTTATCTAGATCATCTGTAACCTGATTGGTAATGGTAATATCTTTTAAAAATTCATATTTATTTGCAAGAGTCTTTAGACTTGCTTTAATAGTATCATCGGCAAATCGTTCAGAAGTTCTTCTACCGGCTACTCTATATATTGATTGAATGGCTTTTTTTAACAATTCCGAATTTTTCTTGTCATCCATCTAGCTTCACGATTTTTATGGGTTAATCAATCATTATGATATAATATGTTAGTTTTTTTTCAAGTTGATTTTACTTATGAATGAATTAAATTAAATTATAATATTTTTTTTGTTTTGTAAAAATTTTCAGAAATATTTTTAATACAGCGTACCATTAACATTTTTGTTTCGGTTTACAAATACCATAATGGGATAATGGATAAATCATAAGAGGATTGATAAAACATATGCAAGAAAATATTAATTTTAAAGATAAATTGTTGTCGTTACCAGATGAATGGATAGTTTTAATTAATAGTCCTAATGAAATTTCTGATGAGGTTTCATATGAAGCTATTAATTACCTTATTGAAGAGAAAGAGTATGTTGGCATTATCCTCACTGCAAGTAAACCGTATGCGACCTTAAAAAAGAATTTTAATGGCAAAGGTATTGACACAGATCGAATTATTTTCATAGATTGCATCTCGAAAAGTCAATCAACAGAACTTGAAAAAGTAGGCAATGTAATCTATATTGATGCAGTTTATAATTTAACAAATATATCCCTTGCTTTTAAGAAAATAATAAAGCGGATTGAAGGAAAGAAATTTTTTTATGTTGATTCCTTAACCGCCATGCTAATTCATAATAACCAAGAAATTTTTGTACGATTTATTCATGGGCTCATAACTTCAATGAGATTAGCAGGTATATCAGGCTTTTTGATATCTCTAGATGCAGATTCTGATGATGCTATTAAAGAAAGAATTTCAAATCTTTGTGATAAGACAATTAAGATAGAATGAACAAAAAAAAGAAAAGCCATACATTTAATTTAAGTGATATTGCAACAGATATCCAACATGAATTAGAAAATTTTTCAGAAACAAAAGCACCTACTTCTGTTGACGATTCTGAATATGTAAAAACAGGAATTGAAGGTTTTGATAAATTAATGAGTAAGGGAATTCCTAAAGGATCCAATGTTCTTGTTTCAGGTGGACCTGGATCAGGGAAAACCATTTTTTGTCTACAATTATTATCATATCATGCTTCTAAAGGGAAAAAATGTCTTTTTATTAGTTTTGAAGAATCAACAAAACGATTGATTAAACATATGGATGAATTTGGTTGGAATCCAGATGAATTGATTAATTCAGGTAATCTCAAAATTAACAGATATCTTACCTCGGATATTTATTATGATGAACATGCGTCTAAAGATTCTGTTCAAGCAATGATGGCAAAAGAGACAACACAATATACGATGGATCTAGAACCATTTATTATTGGCCAAGATGAATATTCTCCAGATATTATCGTTATTGATTCATTAACAGCTATCTCTTCAACATTTGTAGGGGGTCATCAAAAATATCGAATGTATCTGGATCGTCTGTTTCGTTTTTTTGAAACACTAGGTAGTACTAATTTTTTAATTGCAGAAGCAATGGATCGAGGATCAAATTATTCTACTAACCCTGCAGAGGATTTCCTTGCTGATGCTGTAATCTTTTTTTATAATTCTCGAAAACATAACGTTCGAGAGAGCGCTATTGAAATTCTTAAAATGAGGGGAGCAAATCATGAGAAAAAAATTGTGGCTATGAATATTACTGATAAAGGGTTAATAATTTATCCTGATCAGGAAGCATTTAGCAGGTACGATTAAACTTATGTTATCCAACCAGGAGCAATTTGTGCATTCATTGTTATTATTGTAAGAAGGACATGTACTGTTTTTGGCATGGATTCTAAATTTAGGATAATGTCTTGAGATGTTTGAGATAATGTATAATCTTCGCTAGCTATAAATCCTCCATTATTTAATGTTGAATTGATATATTCTTTCCATGGTTTTTGATAGGAAGTTGAAATGGTAATTTCAGTAATGTTTTCAAGGGTATAATTTTGAGAATATGAATAATTTGTAAGAATAGAACAGGTATGAGAGCCATATGCTGAGGTTTTTCCATTGATGCTTGTAATATTTATCACAGTAAAACTGATATTGATTGTATCAACATTGGTTAATGATAAAAAAGGTTTAGAAACCAGGAGAGTTCCTTGATCTTGATGTAATATAACACTACCTGCTTCATAGATGTGTTTTTGATCAGTAAAGTATGAGTTTTGTGAGGTGTATTCAATTGTACCAATTTGATGAGATTCGGTAGAGTCTCCTTCAATTTCTATGAGCATGTTATTTTCAAGGATTTCTAATTTTCCTGATGATTTTTGAGAAAGAAAATATGGAATATCTTCGCTTCCTAAGGTCAATGGAGTTGTAATTGGGATACTATTGGATGAGGGTTCATACATTTGAATATCCAGGGTATGTTTCAATTCTGTGAATTGTGCAAAAACAGTATCCATATGATCATTTTCTATTTCATCCATCCATTGAGGCACATAGGTAGTTTGTACTAATGAAAAAACAGTGACTACTAAGCCGACTAGTAGAATCGCAGTTACGATTCCTACGACTCCAATATCGTTTCTTGTGATTATTTTATCCATTTGCATATTACATTTCCTATCTCTTGTTTCATTTTTATTCATACTTACAAATCGCATCAGCAACACTTGGACTGGTTTCATCGGTTAATCCTGTTTTTTTACCAATGCTATAGAATTCATAGTATCCAGTACTATTTGGGAAGTTAAATGACCATGTCCAAGGACTGTTTGTATCAGGGTTTGTTCCATCTGACCATTGTGTCCAATTTATCCCTGTTTGGATAGTTGCTGGTTTAATTGCTACCGTAAATGCTGCATATCCTTCATAATTTAAAAAAGTCCAGGCTGCAGTCCCTGTTGGACCTGCGGTTGTTTGTGATTCATAGCTACATGCTCCTGAACATTCATGATTACTTCCTGTACTTCCATATGCATACAGTTCTGTTGTTCCATATGGATTGTAACCCGTGTATTGGCTCCCTTCATCTTCATCATCCATTCCGTGGAACCTTAAGATAAGGGTGTTGTCAACAGTTGTTGTAATTGATGGAGAAACTACGGGGAAATTACCATTATAATACAAATTTCCTGAGCTATCTACAGGATTGCTTGTATCTGCTCCACGAATACATATGCAACTACCTACAAACGATTCAGAATCGCTCCATGAGATAGTATAGCTACTTGGTTCTGAACCACTTGCTTCCTTCCACCATGAAGCAGTTGTTTGTCCATAAATTTGTAATTCAGAAATTAAAGGAGAAAATCCAGAAGGACCACTTAATGTTGAACCAGTACCATCTGTGGTACATATAACAACAAGAAGGTCTCCTGCTTGTACTTCTGATGGTTTATTAATTGTACAGGATGTACCATAACTGCCTCTTGCATAAGAGAAATCTTCCACAATAGGAATAGAACTAACTTGAGACTCCCAGGTAGTATTATCACTACTGAATCTATAGTATAAGGCGATGTTATCTGGATTTGTTCCAGTAGATGTTGCACTTATTGTTTTTATTGAACTGGTAATTTGATAGGGATGTATTAAATCAACATTAGTACTAATTGATCCTGAGATACTAGATGTGTTCGTATTTCCTTCTTGAAGGACACCAAAAAAAAGAGCGGTGTTTGAAGGTTGATCTACTATAATCGCTTCAACTTGTAATCCATTGATATCTGTAGAATACGTAAATTTTTCACCTAAATCCCACTGTCCATTATTATTATAATCATGAAGTGATGGTGAAGTGACATTCAATGTTGATGTATTTCCACCAATTTTCATCTGTATACTTGTGCCAATGGATAACGAATCCCCTCCGTGATGTTCAAGAACGACACTATTTCCATCAATATACCCAATTATATTTACAGAAGGTGAGGAAACAATATCACTTTCTGATAGTACCATAATAAAAATTAATGAAAATAAGGCAACGGAAATAGCAAGAAGTAGTATCGTACCAATAATTTCAGAAACACCTTCGCAATTTCTCCATATTGACATTCTTTTCACAGACCTATAATATTATTTGAAATAAAATGATTGAAATTAATCCAAGAGCAAGGCTATATCTGAGACCCGGAAAAATTGCCCCATCTTTCATATATCCTCCAAGTAATCCTGATCCAATACTTTGAACAAAGGTAAAACAATAGAGAGAATAATGCAATTTTATTTGATCAACTGATATGAGGAATCCTTCCAATGCTTGCGATTGCGTTTCTTGAAATTCGAAGAAATATGAAAATAAGGTGCTATTGAGAATAACCATGATGAATAGAAATACCATAAAACTAATGACTATAATCATTAAGTACATGGTCATATGGATATTTCGCTGCTCATCTATTTGATTAATTTGCTTAATCTCCCTTGATAACGCTTTGAAAATATCTGCGTCCCCGCCACCCATATAAAGTCCTTTATTTATTGTTATTATCGTCCGGTCTATGATGCTATTTTTTAATCTAAGCGATAAATTTGTAAAAATACTTTTAATTGGAATCTGCCATGAAAGATCGATTTTCATTTTTTTTACTTCGGGAGTTAATTTTCCATAATTTGCTTTTGATGATACTTGAATAGAGTCAAAAATACTCATACCAGAAGATAACGAATTGCCTATATCTACAAGAAAATCGGGAAATCTTTCCTGCATCTCTTTTCCTTTAATTGATTTTATATAGCTATACAGTCCTAAAGGTCCGATGATAATGAGAATCGATATAAACAGAATATCATACCAATAGAACTGATTGAATGGTAAATAATCATATGAAAAAATTGTATATGTTATAATATAAAACATCAATAATATCAATAACGTGGTTATGACGACTTTAAAAAATGGTTTATTTTTTTTGTAGTGTTGAGCAAGAGTTAATGATTTTTCAGAATCACATTTAAAATCCTCATTCAAGGTTGTTCTAATCATATAATAAAATGCAAAATAGCATAAAGGTAAAATAATAAACGATAAAAGAAACAGAATTTCAAAAGGTGCCGGTGATGTGTCGCCTATAAAACCAAAAACAGTAACAATAATAATTAAAAAAATTGGAAATGCGATAACCGCTACAACAAACAATTCAGCAACCAATGATAGTGATTCAAGGTTTTTTTCTCTTGTTCTCATGTCTTCTTTCATATAAAACTCTGCCATGTTTGAGAGATAAGTTGTAAGGTTGCTACCTGCTTGTATTGTTCCAATGAATCCTTGAAGAAATCCTTTGAATTTTTTTGACGGTGATCGGTCAATTGCATGTTTTAATGCAGTTACATTATCAACACCCATTAATTCTACTTCTTTTACAATTTTTAACGTCTCTTCTTTTAGAATACCATAGGTTGTTGTTGATGATAAAGACCGAAAAATTTCAACTGGGGAAATATTTGTTTTTGCCATGGTATTGATATAATTCACTGCAAAAGGAAGGAATCTATCAATATTTCTTGCTCTTGTTCCAATATTTACCAATGGAAGAAACTGAAATATTGAAAAGGTTAATACCGATAATATTATCGGAATGATTGTAAAAAAGAATATTGAAAGATTTGAAAAAAATACGCTGAATAAAAAAAATGAAAAAACCAGTGAAATACAGGTAATTAAGAAGGTTGTAATAATTTTTACGTTCCTGTAATCTTGATAAGGAATTTTTAATCCCGCTTGTTCCAATATTAGATTTTTTTCAGTATAATCTCTATTTTTTTTATTAATTTTTATGATTGCTACACAGTTATTACAAAATCTCGTGTAATCCAAAAAATTCATAGCATCTCCTTTTCAATTTTATTTAATAAAACAGTTGAATTTTTTGAATATTGAGCGATTATGTTCCCAACCTCTTTATAGGATCGTATATCCTGTTGTTTCATCCATTCCAGTACTCTTTCTCTGCTAGTTAATTCATTAAGTAATGTTTCTTTTGACCATCCTCTTAGATCCATGATATCTGATAGGATTTTACTATTTGGATTATGGTTAAAGGTATCTGTAAGCGCTGTAGTCCATGAGAAAGTACTGACTGTTATCAATCGATTTGTTTCTGGATCTAGTTTTAAAATTTCTATAACATCATTAAGTCTTCTTGCAACCGTACCTTCTAAGGTATGAACCGTTTTAACAAAAACAACGATATCAAGGGCGACCATCAGTGCCCTAGGAAGATTTATTGGATGATTTTCTAAACGTTGTACCAATGTTTGCATATCATTTGCATGCATTGTCGAATAAGAAAGATGGCCTGTTGCCATTGCTTGAAACATAGTATTTGCTTCTCTACCGCGCACCTCTCCAACAATTATTACTCGAGGTCTTTGCCGTAAGGCTGCTTTTACTAAATCAAACATATCAATTTCATGGCTTGTTTTTGATTGTTCTGATGAGATGAATCCCTGTCTTGTCGTTCCTGCTATCCAATTTTCATGTGGAATATTTATTTCACGAGTATCCTCTGCTGAAACAATTTTATATGATGGTGGTATAAAAAGAGAGAGCGCATTAAGTAGTGTTGTTTTTCCGCTTGCAGTTCCGCCACAGAATAAGATTGAAACTCCATGTTCCATAACAAACCAAAAATATGCTGCCATTTTAGTTGATAATGTGTTTGATGCAATAAGATCAATTGGTGATAACGGGTTTTCGTTAAATCGTCGTATAGTAAATGTCGAGCCTTTAGTAACAGTTTTACCTAGGGTTGCTTGTAATCGAGATCCATCTGGTAATCTACCATCAACAATTGGTTCAAATATGGATAATTGTTTTCCACATATTTGAGTAAGTTTAAACACGAAATCATCAAGTTCTTCTGAATTATCAAATATTACATTTGTTCGTAGTGATTCGAATTTTCGATGAAAGATAAAAATTGGTACATTCGGTCCATCACAAGAAATATCTTCAATTTCAGTGTCTTGCATTAGTAAATCAATTTTCCCATATCCAAGAAATTCTTGAAAAATATAATAAAAAACATTGTTTTTTACTTTCTCATCAATTTTTAATTTATGTGTAAGAATAATATGTTCTAATATTTCAGAAAGATGTTCTTTTTTCTCATCAGTTGTCATGTGAGAAACATCAACATCTGTTTGAATTCTAAATAAGTAAATAAGCTTATTTTTTAACTCAAGGTCATTTTTATTTAAAACAGGTTCTCTAATTTTATAAATATATTCATTACGATTGGTATCATATTGAATTTTACAATATCCAAGGCCTTTCCAACCAAAAGAAGCATGCTGTGGGATATATTCATCTGTCTTGTAGGTTGAATTTCTCCTTGGTGTTTGTTTTTTAGTTTTTCCTTTGGATTTAATGATTGATTTCTCATTCTTGGAATTTATTTTATTATCATTGTCTATTTGTGGAATTAAACGAGATGTTGTTATTGATTCGTTTATTAAATCTTTATTATTCTCATTTAGATGGCTTGCATTATTCATGTTACTATGTTGCAGATTTGAACTAATGAGTTTATCAATCCTATCTGAAATTAATGAAAAATCATTAGGTAAATCATCATTTTTTATAATATGACCTACTTGCTATACCTTACGGTATAATTCTACTGGTGAATCCCATCCCAGAACTATCACCTATTGTTTAGCTTAGTATACAATAGTTATATTTAAACATACCACAATTATTCTATCTATTATTTTAAAAAAGGTTATAATATATTATGAAAATTAAAAACTTGTTTTCTTCTAATCACTCTTGATATCTTGATTGATAATTTTTTCAATTCTTGCATAAAGATTTTCAAAATCAAATGGTTTTTCAATATAATCTTCACCGAATAATTGTCCGACATCAACCGAATCTTTATCTTTTTTAGCGGTAAGAAAGACTATGGGGATATTATTAAAAGGCGATTCCTTTGATTTTAATTTATCAAAAACGGTCCATCCATCCATACCAGGCATCATCAAATCTAAAAGAATTAGATCTGGTATTCTACCCTCATTTAGAAGTTGGAAACAATGTTCCCCACTTTCGGCAATAAATATTTCATAATCTTTTTCGTAGAATTCAAAAGCATGTTTTATTGTAAAACGAATGTCGTTATCATCATCAACAACCATTATTTTTTTTGTCATTTTTTCCTCTCAACGCTATTGGTTTTAAACAATTAAAGATTTAGAATAATTATTGTGTGTATCTGACTCTCACCTAATTCCTATTTTGATATCATGTAAGATTATAAAATCATTACGGCGTAAAATTAAAAGGCGAATATTCCTAGTATATTAATTTAAATAGGAACAGACGTATTTTTATTATAAAATTTTCTTCGTTTTAAATTAAATCTTAACAGATGGTAAGCTCTAAATAAGTTCATAAAATTTAACCAGTAGCTAAGATAGAGACAATCCTGACAATTTTTTTTAAAGAATAACCCTAAAATCTTTGTTTTTCAATATAGTGCTGATGATATGCTTCTGCAGGATAAAAGCAAGAAGCAGGTTTTATTTCAGTTACAATCCTCTTATTTTTAAATCTATTTATCTGAATTTTTTTTATAGATGATTCAGCAAGTATCCTTTGAGCATCAGTATGATAAAAAATTACTGATCGATATTGATGACCGATATCAAAGCCTTGTTTATTTTTTTGTGTGGGGTCATGAACATTCCAATATATTTCTAATAATTCATCAAAGGAAATGATATCAGGATCATAGGATATTTGTACGACTTCTGCATGACCTGTCTTACTGGTACACACCTCTTCATAAGATGGATTTTTAATATGCCCACCCATATATCCAACAACAGTTTGAAAAACACCTTTTTGATGTTGAAATGCCGCTTCAACACCCCAAAAACAACCAGCACCAAAAGTTATTAATTCCAACTTTTTTGTCATATTTCAACACATTATTTTTTAGTTATGTATTTAGTTTCCTATTCTTTTTTGTATTTTATCACTTGTTAACTCAACCAACGCATTCTTTGCTATCCATTTAGTAGTATTCAAATCATTTTGTAGAATTGTTTCAGCAACTTCTACTGCCTTTTGATTCAATCTTGCATTTCTTTTCCCGATCTGTCTAAGAGCCCAATTAACAGATTTTTTTACAAAATTTCTTTTATCATTACTTTCACGAATAATACAATCAAAAAATGGTGAAAATTCATCATTGTTCATATTTTTATTATGAACTGACAAACATGCCATTAATACAAATCCTGCTCTTTTTACGAATTCCTCTTCTCGCTGGCTCCATTCAATAGCTTTTTTAATTGCAAAAGATGTTTTATCAAACAAATTACTACAACATTGATCACAAATATCCCATGAATTAAAACTTATTACCCATTGTTCCATTTGCTCTTCAGATACAAATAAAGGATCATCAATTAAACATGCAAGAAGTCTGGCTTCATGTATGTCGCTATTCCATAATTGTAAAGCCAACTTATGATTTTTGCCAATTTCTTTTGCATAGGTTCGAAGGGTATAAATAGAAATTCCTAAAGCATTTGATGTGGGAATATTAACCCTTTTCATATTCCCTATGTTTTTTTCTGATGAATTTGAACGAAGCAGATTGATTACTTGAGTATAATTCATAGTATACATGAAATGATTTTATTCCTAATAAAATCCTGCGGTACTCATGAAATACTTCTCTTTTTCTAAAAAGAAATTTTTTTAAACAGGATGATACATTAATCACTTTAAAAAATATATTGAAAAGTGATCAATTGTGAACGAAGACGATAAGAAAGAATTCCTCGAGGACTTTAAAAAAGCAGATATAAACCAAAAATTAGATATGTGGTTTTTTGCACTTAATCAGGGAGGAATATGGGAAGAGCTCCTTGCTGAGATGTCTGAAATTGCAACAGTAGAACAAATGAAACAGATGAAGAAAAAAGCCTAGATAATTTCAACAAAGGGATATAAGATGGACGAAGAAGGTAAAGAAGAATTTATGAAAGATTTCAAAGACTCTGATGGATCAAAGAGATTAGATATGTGGGATTATGCATTACAACAACAAGTTGTATGGGATGACATCATAACCCAAATGCAAAAAATTGCCCATGAGCAAGGTATCGATAAAAAACTTGAAAAATTAATTGATGATGAGCTGAAAAAACAGTAAGATTATTACGTACTCCATTTCAATAAAAATTCTTTTGAACATTTGCGAGTTGAGGGGCTTTCACTATTCAATTGTTTTTTTACAAAAGCCATTATTTTTTCTTTATTTTTTGATATCTCGTAGAATTCATCAAATGCGCTTATAACTGATGCTTTAATTAATTCAATTTGTTTTCCCTTGTGATATGTTTCAATGTTAAGGAGAATATTTGTAATTTTATCTTCAAGAAGTGGTTTTGATTTAATTATTCTACCAGATTTTTTTGCTATATGTGCTGCGGTCATCGTACGATTTTCCTTTAAAATGTTAAAGTACGCATCAACTATTTTTTCAAATTTCATTTCTTTATCAATCTTTGTTAGGCTTGCCAACAGATGAATTGCAATAAACTTATGATAATTATTATTACTTTTCAATAAAAAATTAAACTCATTCCAATAGGGATAAAGTATTTTTGGATTATTAATTGAAATATATGTTAGAATCAGGTGACAATTAAAACGTACCGTATCTTTTTTTGATTGAACTTCTTTAATTATTTTTTCCAATAAATCCATATCTTTCATTGCGTTCTTTGCTAGATATTCGACATCAATATTTTTTTCATCTAACGTGAAATTCATAAGCATCTCTCTAATTATTTTCTATACAGAAGTTTTTCATAATATTGCGAAGATCCAGTATCTAAGATTTCTTGAATAATATTTTTCGTAACTGGTCCAACTCCCTTAATTTGTTGCAAATTATATTTAATTGATGAAAGAGGTTGGGTTAATTGGGATATTTGATTGGAAGCAAAACCATAGGGTGACTTTTTCCCATGTATTTTGCATAGATAATCAAGTTGATCCAATATTACTGAAACAGTATCATTTTCATATAATATATCATTAAATAAAGAGGGGGGAATTCGTATAGGTATATGATTCTTTTTCATTAATAGGTTAAAGGTTTCATGAATTGACATAGAATATTTTTGTGTTGATTGTCCCCACTTGTCATTTTTATAAATTATTTCATATTCTGGTAATAGTTCAGGGTAGTATGAGCGTAATGTTTGATAAAAATAATCTTTTTGTTTTCCCTTTTTTATAGTCATTCCACCAAATATGATATAATTAATACCAATGGAAATGAAGTCTTCAATTGTTTTTTTCATCAGCGGTATGGTATCAGTAATAAAAGGAATGACTGGTAGCAAGAAAACTCCTACTGAAAATCCATTTTTTTTAAATTTCTTTATCGTTTGTAATTTTTCAGAGGGCAATGATGCATTTGGTTCGAAAATTCTACTTATATCATCATTTGTAGATGAAAAACTAAAATTGATTAGAACACGATTTTTTTCATTTATTTGCTTAAGCAAATCCAAATCTCTTTCAATTAATGAAGATTTTGTAAGAATCGAAATTGGTAGTTTATAATGCTTAATTAACTCTAATGATTTCCGAGTTAGTTCAAATTTTTTTTCAATAGGTTGATAACTATCTCCAACCCCGCTACCTACCATCAAATAGCAATTTCTAAACGATTTTTTCCCTTTTAATGTGCGTAATTCTCGATTAAGAATTTCAATTGCATTTATTTTAACTTCGATGTCTCTACCAAATATGCCATTTACCTGATATTTCTCTGCCCGTCCATCACAATAAACGCAATTATGTAAACACCCTCGATATAAATTCATCCCATATTGGGAAATAAACCAGGAATCAATTCTTTTATGCGTACGTAGAATCGATTTTGCATGTATTTCTTTAATGGACATGTATAATATATGAAAATAACTTTTTATTTATACATTTTATTGAAATCATTTTTTTGGTTAATATACAATGAAATATATTGCTCCAGTCACTATCACTCCGATAAAAGAGCCTGTAATTAATTGGAGATGAGTATGAGCATTTAACTTCAATCTTGCCCATATAATTGGTGGTAGTAAGCAAAATAAAGGAATCGCAATAAAACCAAATACAAAGATCATTGCGGTAAAAGGTCCGGTAAGACCTGCACAATGTGAACTTATTTTTGTTTTAAGGTTAATAATAGCAATTATTGTAGTGACAAACACATAGGTTAGAGAAAGAACAAATAATTCATATAAATTCATATAATAAAACCAACAAACTCCGAATATATAACTCCCTATTGCAAGAGCATAAAATGGAGTTCTTGTTTTTCTATTAGATACCCAAATATCTATCCTTCCTTTTCTTGCATATACTAAAATTCCGATAATTGGTAAGATACATAGGAAAAAGATAGCACTAATTAGTGTTAAAATAACATCAACACTCAAAGTTGATTTCATAGAAAAAAACAATAACAATAAAATGACATAAAATCCAACAGCGGTAGGTGATAGAAGATAAGATAGAATGGTAGCAACTTTTTTACCGTGATCCATATCACCCTGAAATATTTATATCATATTTATTTTCATTGGGTTTATATAATGAAGATGCATGTAATAAGCAAATATTACTGAAAAAATTAAAAATTTAAATATTTTAAATGAAAAATATAGTTTATAATTGTAGACGTGTAATATTTCTCTTATAAAATGGGATATTATGAATAAACCAATAAAAATGAAACAAGATGATGTCATCGCCTTAATTGATTATTTTCCAGGTTCTATGGTACTTGCAAGCAATAACGGAAAAATACTTGCAATAAATAAAAATTTAGCAAATATTTTTCATAAAACTAGAGATCAACTTATTGGAACCTCTGGTTATGATTTCGTTGAAAAAGCGGTTGGTGAATTACGGAAAGATGAAATTGAACGTATGATTGAAACAAAAAAACCGGTAGAATTTATTGATTATGAGCGAGGAAAATGGTGGAAAACATCTTGTGTACCAATTGTTGATGCTAATCAAGAGGTTACAAATGTATCTTTTTATATTCAAGATATAACCAATGAAATGAAAAATGAAGAACAAAAATTACTCAATCAAGAACATTATTTTTTATCACTAATTGAAAATATAACCGATATTATAACGGTTATTGATAAAGAATGTATTGTTCAATATCAAAGCCCATCCTTAACAAAAATCCTTGGATACTCTCAAAATGAGCGTATTGGTAAAAAACTGTTCAATCTAATTCATAAGGAGGATATTGCAGCTGTAAATTCTTATATTAACCAATTACAATCAAAACCAGGATTAACAAATAAAATCATCTATCGCGTCAAACACAAAAATGGTTCGTATAGATACATTGAATCAATTGGTAATAATCAACTGAATAATTTTCTTATAAAAGGAATAATCATCAATTCAAGAGATATCTCTGATAGAGTTTTTACTGAAGATAAGCTTCAACAAAGCGAACTGAAAAGTGATGCGATATTACAAGCAATCCCTGATCTTATGTTTATTCTTGATGAAGATGGTTTTTTTATAGATTATAATGCAAAAGAACAAGATTTATATGAATCGCCTGATAAATTTCTTGGAAAAAATATCATGGAAGTGTTCCCTTCTGAAATAGCTGAAAAATCAATGCAGTGTATAAAAAAATCATTACGTTATAGAATATTACAAAAAATAGAGTATTCCATACATATCAACAATGAAGAAAGATGGTATGAAGGAAGAATTGTTCCAAAAGGAAAAAATGAGATTTTGATTATTGTAAGAGATATAACAGAATCCCGCATACAAAATGATCAAATAAAAAGAACAAAAGAATATCTACAAAAAATCATCGATAATACAATAGAGCTTATTTTTACTGTTGGATCTGATTATAAGATTAAAACATGGAATGAAACTGCAAATAAAATAACTGGAATTAATCCAAAACAAATTCTTGATAGAGATATACGTCGTTTTCATGAGATTGAAAACAAAGATGAGATATCAAATTATTTGAATGCTATTTTCAAAGAAAAACCTGCATTAATTAATTATATTATGATTAGTACGAAATACAGTTCAAAACGATTATTTCGCGTATCTCCTTCAATAATTAAAAATAAACAACAAAAAATTACAGATGTTATTTTCATATGTCGAGATGTAACCTCTAAAGAAATAGCTCATTCTCAGTTACCATCAGGTTTAGGTTATCTAATAATCAACGAGTCAAATGAATATATAAATAATATACTATGGGGATTTATACAAGATGGAAGAAAAGGACAATTAATTACTCGAAATATTGTGAAAGAGGGATTGGAAAATATTCATCATGATGAATTAGAAATAGTATTTTTATCAGATGCAAAAGAATCAACATATCCAGTAATAAAAGGACTAGATGACCTTTACAATCAAATTGCAGATTTTTTACAAAAAGACAGACATGCATTTATTTGTATAAATAGAGTAGATTATTTCTTATTAAGATATGATTTTGAAACCATGATGAAAGGATTTTATAAATTACATGATTTAGTAAATCAGCATGATGCAATATTAATTATATGCATTAATAAAGAAATGTTTACCCCAAAACAATTTTCTATGTTGAAAGAAGAATTCGATAGACTTCCTTCTCAACAGATTACTGAGGTATATCTGGATACAAACCTGTATGAAATACTTAATTATGTTTTTATGGAAAATAATATTAATAAAATTGTCACACAAATGAAAATCTGTAAGTATCTCTCCATTTCTAAGGTGACATCACAAAAAAGAATAAAAGAACTAATAGAAAAAAACCTTCTTACATCAAAAAATGCAGGAAGATCAAAACATTTGTTTATAACAGAAAAAGGAAAAGAATTATTGAAAAATTGGAAAACAAATTAATCCATCATTTTAACTTTTTAAAAAGAACAATACTTCTTCCTTTATTATTTGTTAAAAGAATGAATCCAGAACTAAAAAAATAAAAATAATAAAATCCCATGTAATGATGGGATTTTCTTTATTGAAGAACGTGTATGTTTTTCTGTTTACAAATCTCTTTAAGCTCCGTTGGCCAAACGGTGTTACTAACCTCTCCAAGATGAGCTTTTTTCAAAAGAAGCATATAAGTTCGTTCTTGACCTATGCCACCACCAATACTTTGTGGTATTTCGTTATTCATTATCATTTTATGGTATGGGTAATTTAAACTCTCTAGTTGATCGCTCATCTCAAGTTGTTTCTTAAGAGATTCTGGTGTCACCCGAACTCCCATGGAAGTAAGTTCGTGACGTCTTTGGGTTATATGATTCCAAACCAGGATATCTCCATTTAATCCATGGTATGTTTCCCCGTTTTTAGTAATAGTTTCTGTTATCCAATCGTCATAATCCGCTGCTCGCATCTCATGTGGATAACCATCCTTCAGCGGCCATCCAATTCCTATAATAAATATTGCAGGATATTCTTGCAGTATCTTTGTTTCTCGTTGTTTTCTTGGCAGATCTGGATAGGTATTCAGAAGATCTTCAGCATGGATAAATTCTAATTTATCGGGTAAACTTGGATATTTTGGATTATCTAGAACAGGATAATTATCAAGGACATATTTTTCAGCACCTTTGAGTACTTTCCAAATTTTTTTCACGGTATCTTTCATATAATCAAGATTTCTATCATCATTAGTTACTACCTTTTCCCAATCCCATTGACCAACAAAACTGCTATGATCATGATCTAAAAAATAATCTTTTCTCACGGCTCGCATATCAGTACAAAGCCCTTCACCCATAGCCATCTCATATTGTTTTAGTGCAAAGCGTTTCCATTTTGTAACCGCTTGAACAATTTGCGCATCAATACGTTTTTTTATACCAAGTCCGCATGGAAAAGAAACAGGGGTTCGTGACCCATCACGATCAAGCATATCGTTAAACCCACTTTCTTTATCAACAATAAGTGGACAGGTAACCATCATAAGGTTTAGTTCTTTACATAAATTTTTTTCAATATAATATTTCACATCCCAAAGGGCTCTTTGTGTGGCATTTCTATCAAGCAAGGATTGATAATCTGAGGGGAGTATCTTTTCAACTTCCTCATAGGTACTAATTCCCGGTCCTGCTAGATCAGCTTTTTTATCGCTCATTTCTATCACTCCGAATGTTATTTTAGGAGCATAACAGAGAATATTATTTAAATCTTATATATCAAATATAGTGCAATTATGAAAAACTTAAAGAATTATTATCAAATTATCAATTGAATCTTTTTTAATATGCAACTTCTAATAAAAATTTCTTAGATTATTATTTGTGTTATTCATTTCCAATAGAACATATCTCTGGATACTTACTTTTTAATATATCACAATTAGCACAAGGCCCCCTTTTTGCAGGACCACCTACCATTGGGTTATATTTAAACCACCCTTCGCATAACATAGAATTATCACTTCTTGAAAGATATACCCTGCATTTATCACGATATTCTTCAGGGCAATTAAAATATTCCCAACAAAGAGTAGCCTTCATCCTTTTATTCCCTCCAGAAATTGAAATCGAGTATACGTTTCGCCTCTTATTTAAATAAATCACTTAATGATAAATGTTTTGATAAAATTAATAGAGGGTGCTATTTGTTGTGTATTTTAATATAAACTATTAATTGCAACACAAAAGAAGGATCTAATTTAATTGTAAAATATATGTCTCATTTTCTACGAACAAAATGAAATTAATTTTTGCCTTAAAAATATCCATAATCCTTTTTTTAATAGGCTAATATTATCTATATTTCCTTCCATACAATTTTTTCGTATAGTACGATAAGACCGATTAAAATAGACCCACTATAACCAAACAATATTACAATATTAATGATCCATAGTGGTATCTCTGTTGATGGGCTATTTATTCCCCTTATAATTACTATACTATCTGAGGAAGTTAAATGTAATGTACTCAAGAGTACAAGCCAAATAATTGTTGGTATTATTACAACAATTAAAATATTTTTATATCTTCCCTTCATCCAATTATATGAACATATTTATTAAATATAACCTTTTTGGATGTTTTTTTATTAATTACTGCATAAGGTTCTAATTTAAACAATCATTACTATTGTGATTCAGTAATATTTGGGAAATTTTATAGAAGATTTAATACAGGTTTCAATAAAAAATGCTGAAAGATATACTATTAAATTTAATGAATTTTCTAAGGAAAATAAATTTAATTAGTTACATAGAAATCTTGAAGATTGAAAACGGTGAGGAGAAGTAAAAAAATTTTTACAAAGTAGGAAAAGAGTTATTTCAACATAATTTACTTAGGGGACGTGGTTACAGCCCTGACCAGATTCGAACTGGTGTCGCTGGCTCCAAAGGCCAGAATGTTAACCGCTACACCACAGGGCCAAAGGTTATTGGAACCTAGCATACAAATTTACATATTTAACTTTTCATGTTGCATTTATAAAAAAAACATGTAACTGTTTATGAATTATTGCATTTCTTTTAACAATTTGGATGAGAAAAATCTTCAAATGCCAATGTTGGATCTGTTACATCCTTGCTCATTATCATATAATTGGTGTATCTCACTGGTGAGATTTCCTGTTATTTAAATTCTTGATATGCTTGTTCTTCAATTTTGAATATTTTTTTAAACAACCATTCGAGTCCATTTCGATGAAAATAGTATCTATTTATGTATTTTGAATTGTTACTTTATTATTTTTATACATAATCTGGTAGCTTTCATTTACCTTATTAATTACCTATACTCTATCCCTTTACTACCAATAAATCAAATTTATACTACTTGTTTTTTTTGATCATTCATCGGTACATTCCAAGAGGGATTGCAGATTGAGTAGGTGCTGTTGGTTTTGATTGCTCCATGAATTGTTTAATTTGCTTTTCGATTTGATCGGCTTCTTCATACAAGGGCTTTGGATCAATTTTAATTCCAGGAAGCATGATATCAAGCTTTTCAATTAACGTTGCTGCTGCACGAGAGTCAGGATACGATGAATGAGCTTGAGCTAAAAGACACAAAACCTCTTGATTTTCCAGACTTGCTGTATAAAGCATCACTCCTAATACTCCAGTGATCATCCCTTCTTTAGATTGAGTGATATTATACTTTTTTAATGTATCCTTTAAAGATTTTTGACTGATCACCCCATATATTTCAGGTGTTTTATCATCAGTTATTTTCTCAGCATGAGTTCCCTCAAGCCCGATTATAAAACGACATTTTTTATCTTTTGCCCAGTCAAGAATCATATCAACCAATGGTTTGATTAAATCAAAAGGTGGCATGAATTCTGATATGATTACTGCTATTTGATCACATGATTCATCCGGGCCACATATTTTTTTTCCGGCATAAATCCGAACCGGGGGTAAAGGTTTTCCATCATGTATTATTGTAGTTGGCATGAATTTATCAGACAATATTGCACCAATCTCTTTTAATTTTAATGATTGTACAATATGATGACCGGCAATAGAACTAATTAAACCCACTGTTGGAAATGCAACAAGTAATAATGAGTTTGAAAGATCGGTTTTCGAATGTTCAATAATTGTAATCTTTTCCATAATATCAAAGAAAAGAATCAAATAAGATCAATTAAATGTAACGATGTTGAATCAAAATAAATCTAAATAAAGTTTTTAATCTTTTTATTGCTTACCATTTTTGAAGGCATATGATTAAAAATGTTAAGGATGTTAATGATGCAAATTGGAATGAGCTTGTAATAGAATCGAAAAAACCTGTTTTTGTCATGTTCTATAGTCCAAGTTGCCCTCATTGTAATAATATAAGCCCATATATTGAACGCTATGCCAAAGAATATACTAAATCAGTTATTTTTGCCCGTATTAATATAGCAGAAAATCCAACTATACCATCCTATTACAGTGTTATGGGAACACCAACGTTTTTATTTTTCTGCAAAGGAAAACCAATCAATAGTATCGTTGGAGCAGTTTATCCTACATTATTGAAAAAAACAATAGATGACGGTTTTCAATTTGGCAAGGAATGCAGATCAAAAACAACCTGGTTCGATCAAGGGATACCAGGTTATGCTTGAATAATATAAAATAAAAGACATTGACTTTAAAAAATCATTATCAATTGATTCACTTGTTTTTTAGTAAGATATAAATTTTAATAAAATAGATCATAATTACCATATTACGAGGTTCAATATTATGAATGAACAAACAAGTATTTTATCACTAATGGTAAAGGATCATGAAGAGATTGAAACCTTGATTAAAAAACTTGATGAAAGCATTGACAAAGAATATGAGATGATGAGAAAAACATTTGAACAATTTGAATGGAAGTTAGAAAAACATCTTTTTATAGAAGAAAAAGCAATTTTCACTTTTTATGAGCCAACAGATATATCAAATGGATATGTGATGCTTCCGATACTAATGAAACAACATAATTTTATACTTAATACATTGGCGATTATGAGGCGACAAGTAAACAATGGAAAGGCTCCACAAGATCATTTACAACTGAGATCTTTTTTACAAAAACATAAAAACTATGAAGAGAAAGAGGTGTACCCTCGCCTTGATGATGCATTGAATAATGCACAAAAGAAACAAATTATTGATCGGATACAAGAATTCAGTTAGTAGATATTTCTCCTTTCTTTTCATTGAATTATAAAGAGTTACGAAAACAAATCAAACCGTTCTTTTGTTGCCTTACATATAGGGCATACTGCTGGTGGTTTATCTCTAGCACATAAATAACCGCATACACGGCAACGCCAAACAGGGGTTGATCCTTTCAGTTCTTTGTGTTCTGATTTTGCTGTATCTTGTTTATACTGAGCACGTTTTTCTTTCTTTGGTCGTCTTTCAGGAATTGGAGAAATTTCTTTTTTTCCAGAAACAATTTCGTCAGAAACGTATAACCCACAATAACAGGTTGCATAGTCATTTAGATCTGGATCGCGATAATCACATGGGCAGATTATATCTAAATCATCTTTTTTATTTCCTTCAGCAAGTCGACAAGGACACGCCCAATAACCATATCGTTTTTCATTAATAAGAAGACTTTCAACCAAATCTTTTGTGTGTTCAGTATCTGGATTGAGATGATATCCTTTTGCTTCTATATCTTTTTTTAATTGTTGATAGGTGCTATCAACAACTTTTTTATCAATTTCATAACCTTGAGTCATTGTTAAAATAACTCCTTGATTTCTTTTTCTTTAAAACCACTTATACATTTTTCGTCATTATAGACAAGAGTTGGAAATGAACATCGGGGATTCCACCGTTCAACTTCATCCATTACTTCTTCTTTTTCTTTCCCTTGGAGCGTATCAACATAAATATAATCATAGGCTATTTTTAATGAATCAAGTAATTTTTTTGTTTTACGACACCAAATACAAGTGCTTAAAGCATATAAGCGAACTGGTCCTTTATCTGTTCCATCAATATGTATCATATCACTCATTTAAAACCTCCGGATTAAACATATTATGATGTATAACGCTCTTTAATGGTTTTCGGCTAGGTCTTATCCTTTCAGCTTCTTTTTGTTTTTCACTTAGCACTGGATTAATGCTTGTTGTATGTTTTCCAACAATAATGAGGTTAATTATCGTATATTGTTCCGGGATTTGTAAGATTTCTCGTACTTTTTTTGGACTGTATCCTGCTATCGGATGAGCAACTAAGCCAAGCTCTGTTGCCTGCAAAATAACAAATGCAACAGCAATACCCGTATCAAAAAGAAAATATTCTCTATCATAAATGATACAATCGTCTTCTTTTTTTACACAGGCGACGATAATCATTGATGCATTACAAGCCCATTCATTACCTTTAGAAAGTGAGTTATGCATTTTTTTTAATGTTTCTATATTACTTACAAATACAAAATGCCAAGGTTGATTATTAAAACAAGATGGGGCATAATGGATAGCATGAGTTAGTTGTTCAATCATTTCAGTTGATATTTCTACAGGAATGAGAGAACGATATGCTCTTCTTATATCAATTGCATCCTTAACATTCATACATTTTCCTCCTACAAATAAATTTTCTTAATGAACAATTTTGAGCATGCTTTTAAGATAGCCTGTTACCTCAAATATTAAAGATAAATTATAAAACTTACATATAACTATTTCAATATTAAATTATCTTTTAAAATTTTATTTAATACTATTTTTTTAAAAAGGATTCTTATAAATCAGATTTTTTATACAAATTTTTTTTATACTTATATTCATCAATATGTAAGAGATTCATTACTCGTAAAGATTCCTTTTTTATTAGATTTCGACATGCTCTTTTCGCTATCCAAAATGAATTTTTATTTCCACTGTCAACAAGTTTTTTCACTGTTCCATAGATTATTTCAGGATTCTTTCTTGCTAAATCACTTAAATTATTTCCAACAGATGTTCTTGGATACGATACTGATTCTTTAAACATATTTTGTAATATTGACAATGAATAATTTGGATTTTTCTGGATCCATCTATTCTCGGATACTGGTCGAAGGGTTTCGCTAGTAAATCTTCTAATATATGGGTCTTTTGATGTAGAAAATTTTTGTAAATATGGTTTTAACGCATCAGGATATTTTTTAATTATTTTTTGAAATAGTCCTGCTGCATTTTCTCTTACCTCCCATTGATCCTCAGATGCAATTTTTATAAAATATGGAATGATTTTTTCTATATTTTTTTCGTCTTCCAAACCATAGAACGATAAGACTCCTAAACAAACACTTTTCACCCTGACGTCAGCAATATTATCTATTAATGAAGTAGCCACATTATAAGAGGATATATGCTGTAGAGATAACTGCTCATAGAGAAATTGTGAAAGGACTTTTATTGTATAATAGCGACCATATGAAATACGTTTAGAATCTGGAATAGTTTCGTATAAATCATCTAATATATTGCTTAAACTTGATGAAGATTTTTTTACATCTTGGTTTATAATTGATGTATTTATTGTATTTTTTATTTTTAATTTAAGCGTATCAGTCAATAAATTCATAATTATCTCATTGAATCTGGTTTTATTAACATTATTCAATATTTATTTTCAAGAAGAAACCCTATGCATACAGGAATGCTAAGAATAATAAGATACGTTAAACCAATATCCATCATATAGGAAATAAAATCCATATGCATTGGAGAATTTCCTGGTAAAAACATAATCAGATTAATCATAATTGAAAGAATAAACCAGATGAATCCAACTATGATTCCTTCTTTAAAATATTCTTTATCAACCTTTTTGAAAAAAAGAATTGAAAAAAGTAAAACAGTAAGGGTTAATACTACAGGCATAATTGATTCAAATAATGCACGATTTGATTCTCTTAATTCGATAATGGGAAATGATGCAGAGAAAGGAATAAGCCAAACAAGAAAACCAAATCCAATAATCCATTTGATATATTTTATCATGTTATCTTCACCTTTGACATCATTAACAAGAGTAGAATTATAAAGTATAATGCTTTTATTAATTACTATTATGATAATTGAAAGTATTGTGATAGCATATGCTTGATTGTGATAAAGATGATAAATTATTTGTTGGTGATGCAATATTATCGGAATTTTTTCAATGTAAGGGCTGTGGGATATGCTGTAACACTTTCGAACCACTTCCTCTTTATTTAGATGAAATAAAACAGATAGTTCATTATCTTGGAATCACCAAAGATGAATTTCGCAATCTTTACACGTGTAAAACAATGATCAATGATAAAGAAATATCATTAAAAACTCCTTGCCCATTTGTTGAAGAAAATAGTTGTCTTATTTATCCAAATCGAGGATTTGTTTGCCGCACCTTTCCATTTTGTATTAATTTAAGTAAAAATGTTGCTGTGCTATCTGGTATCTATTTTTGCCCGCAAGCGACACAATTTTACGAAGGATTACTTGATTTCTTAAAAAAATATCAACCAGATACTTATATTGAATTAATCGAAAAAGAACAAACCTTACCAGTAGGCGAAATGGGTTATACATTGCAAAGTCATGCGGATATTTTTTCTGGATATCTTGATTGGTTATACAACATAAAATAATAAAAAGGCTAAGGAGGAAAGATACACGTTATGGATAAAAACAATATTGCTCAATGGAATAATCGATTTCATTATGATCCAATAAAAGGATTGATAAATTTAGATAGTAAAGCAATTTCTTTTTTTACCCAAAGGGACTTATTGAACAAAAACGTTGATAACATTCTTTCTGTTTGGAATTTACCCGAGGTGCAACAATTATTAAAAAATCAACAACCAGATGGATCATGGAAATATCCTGGAAATAAACCTCATAGTTATCCTATTCATCATTACCCACTTGTTGAAACTTGGAAACGATTTCGCATTCTTATTAATCATTATGAAATGAATAAAACCCATCCTGCAATAGATAAAGCAGCAGAATTTTTGTTTTCTTGTCAAACTAAGCAAGGTGATATTAGAGGAATGATTGGAAATCAATATGCTACCTATTATACCGGTGCGATAATGGCTTCTCTGATAAAAGCAGGTTATCAATATGATTCTCGAATAGAAAAAGGATTTCAATGGCTTTTATCAATACGTCAGAATGATGGGGGATGGACCATTCCTATTCTTACCCATTCCTTTGATAGAAAAACAGGATACACATTAACAAGTCGACCTATGGATCCAATTGAGCCAGATAAAAGCAAACCATTTTCGCATAATTGGACAGACATGGTATTACGTGCATTCGCAGCGCATCCCACTTATAGAAATTCTAAAGAAGCAAAAGCAGCTGCTTTTTTATTAAAATCACGATTTTTTAAAAAAGATGTATATAATTCATATAAATCTGAATATTATTGGATACGATTTGCTTTTTGGTGGTCTAATATTTTAACCTCATTAGAATCCTTAGTCCTCATGGGTTTTTCAAAAAATGATGAAGACATTCAGAAAGGACTCAACTGGTTTATTGATAATCAACAAGAAGATGGACTCTGGAATCTTTCATATTGGCCTGGAAAAAAACAGGTGGATTCACCAAAAATACAGAAGCAGAAAGGATGGATTAGCTTACGAATCTGTAAAATGTTTAAAAATTTCTTTTAAATACAAAGTAAAATTGATATTACATATGAAATAGGAATTGAATCATTTAGAAAATTTTTTAAAAACTCATTCCTATTCAAGAGTAAATTTATGGGGAGTATGTATGGCTTTTGAAGTTGCAGGAATCGGTTTAGAAGATGAATTGCCATTAATTGGAGTAAGTCTTTGGAATATAATTATAGCAATATGTGTGTTAATTATTGGATTTATTGTTGTTAAAATAATCTCCAGCTCCTTAAGAAAATGGATGCTTCGAGCAAATTTAGACAAGATTCTTGCTGATTTTTCTATAAGAATCATTCGCCTTATTCTTTATCTTTTCATCATTGGTATTGCCCTTGGCTTTTTTGGAATTGAGGTAGGATCGGCACTCGTAAGTATTTCGGTTGTGCTAGGATTTGTTCTTGGTTTTGCAATGGGAGAAACATTGAGTAACATTGCATCAGGTTTTATGATTGCGATAACAAAACCATTCAAAGCAGGAGATTATGTAGAAGTAAATGGGGAAAGCGGAACAATAAAAAATGTTGGTATTAGTGTTACGGAAATTGATACAGTTGATAATAAACATATAATTATTCCTAATAAATCGGTTTGGGGAAGTAATATTGTTAATTATACAAGAAACCCATTGAGAAGGGTAGATATGGAAATGGGTGTAGGTTATGATGATGATTTAGACAAGGTTATCAAAGCATCTATGGAACTCTTAAAAGCAGATAAACGTGTTTTAAAGGAACCTGCACCGCAAGTAGCCGTTAAAGAATTTGCCGATTCAGCTGTTGTCCTTGTCATCAGACCTTGGGTAAAAACTGCCGATTATTGGAACGTATTCTTCGATTATAAAAAAGCCCTCAAACAAAAATATGATGATGAAGGTATTACAATTCCTTATCCACAAATGGATGTCCATCTGGATAAGTAACCCTTTTTCATCCTTTTTCTTTTTATAAGTAATATTGTAATACTCAATGAGTCATACTACTCCTATCATGAACATTATTGAATATTCTGACCCAAAACAATTCTACCATATTTTGAAGGCTGATTTTAGCAATAATCCAGGAAAAAGTTCATTTATTCAGGGATTAGCTTCTTCATTATGTAAAGATCCAAATCAGTATGAAATGGATCCTTTATTAGCTACTAGTGAAGACAGGAAAAGAAATCGTATAGCGGTTTTTATGACTCCTCCATGGCCTATGGTTCTCTATGCTGAAGAAGAGATAAATGATACGATGATTGCATCTCTTATTGATTATTGTATCGAGAACGGAATTACTTTAACGGGCATTAATGCAAATTTATCACTAGCGAATGCATGGGCAAAACTCTGGTGCAAAAAAATGAATTGTTTAAAAAAAAGTAAGTTAAAAATGATTTTATATTATTTACAGCACCTTCTTCCTATTCCCGCATCCTCGGGGTATTTGCAATTGGCTGATGAATCTTATAAACCGATACTTGTTGAATGGGCAATGAAATTTAATGAGTCTATGCAACTGGATATGAAGAATTCATACATTGAGCATCATGTGTATAATGTTCTACAAACAAAAAATGCTTTTGTATGGATTGATGATAACAAACCGGTCTGTATGGTGTTTGGTGAACGTCCATTTGAAAAGGGTATTTTTATTGGTTATGTTTACACACCACCTCATTTAAGAAATAAAGGATATGCGACGAATTGTGTATCCCATGTCAGTCGATATTATCTTGAACATGGCTATGAATTTTGCTCCCTTTTTACAGATAAGACTAATCCTACAACCAATGAAATTTATCAGAAAATTGGGTATCAACCTATTGAGAATTACCTCTACTACGAATTTAATTACTGACAGGAAACTTTTTTTTAATTATTGAAATTTAAAAGAAATCTATTTTAGTAATTCTTTTTTACTCTTATATGATTTTATGAAAAAAACAATTCTAATTACTGGATCCTCCTCTGGCATAGGAAAGGAAACCGCTCTTTATTTCTCAAAAAAAGATTGGCACGTTATGGCCACTATGAGAAATCCAGATAAAAGAAAAACTGGTTTGGAACAAGTGAAAGGAATTGATATCTATCATCTTGATGTAACGGATATTCAATCAATACAACAGGTTATTAAGGAGGGTGTTGAGAAATATGAAAAAATCGATGTATGTGTCAATAATGCAGGATATCCGGTATTCGGTCCTTTTGAAGCATCAACCCATCTAATTGTTGAAAAACAGTTTAATACGAATGTCCTTGGTTTAATGGATGTCATTCGTGAGATACTGCCTGTTTTTCGAAAACAAGGGGATGGCATTATTATTAATGTTTCATCAATTGCTGGAAAAATGACATTTCCTTTCTATAGCATTTACAATAGTACAAAATGGGCTGTTGAAGGATTTTCTGAAGCAATGCAATATGAACTCAAACCATTAAATATTAAAGTCAAACTTATAGAACCAGGGATTATTAAAACGGATTTTTATGACCGGTCAAAAGAAGTAATGACAAAAAAAGGTTTAACATCTTATGCTCCCTTAATAAAAAAATTAATAGCATATGAAGAAAAAAATATGGCAAGGAACCAATATTCGCATCCAGTTGTTATTGCAAAGGAGATCTATAAAGCATCTACTGATGATTCATGGAAATTACGATATCCAATTGGTAAATATTCAGGGTCGATACTCTGGTTAAGAAAAATATTACCCGATTCATTATTCTTTGGTTTATTACGACGAATAACTCTTTGATTTGTATCCTAATTTTCCATATATGGTCGTTTTTATGCCATTATTTCTCATGGGGATTATGTCGCAATTGCTCTTGCTTTCCAATAACTGCAAAGATAAAGAATAATTAAGAATGCATTAAATATCCAAAGCGGCAGGATTGCTTCAAATTGAATGATGTTAGAAGTAATACTAAAAACACCGGATAAAGCAATTCCGGTTACTACAGGAAATATCGTTATTAGCAAAATATCTCGACGATCTATGGGTTTTCTATCTGCCCAAAATAATAGGATTGTCCATCCAAACATCAATGATGCTGCAATTCTAGAAACATATAAATATGGCTCACCAAAGGATCCATTATTCAATCCAAATATTGCTTTCGCAAGATCTGGGGATAAGAGGACAATGGTACTGATTCCATCCGCAATGATTCCTATCCAATAAGCCATATGAAGGAGCAATATGGTGTGTTTCTGATTCATTTTATTCACTATATTATGTTATTGCAAGATTAGTAGTTGTGGTCATGCTATGTAGTATAGTTGGGCAATTGTGGTCAAGAATGATCTAATGATATTTATAGGATAAAAAATTTGATATTGCAAGATGTAATACAACATAGTATGAATATTGCCAATATCGATATTTTTCATTGGCTTTTATCACATTATAAAAAAGCATCATATAGCTTGGCTTTTAGTAATTCATTTCAAATGAATTTTGAGGAATATCAAAAATATACCAACTTTTCCATTCCAAACGATATGATACTCAGTTATAATAATGAGGATTTATCAAAAGAATTTAAGGAACTATTGGCATCTAAATATAAAGCTGAATCTGAAAATGTTGTATTAACCACTGGTGGAGCCGAGGCTAATTTCCTTGTTTTTTTATCACTGTTAAATCATGGTGACGAGGTCCTTGTTGAAACACCAGTCTATAGTCCATTAAGGCTTACCCCTACGATGATTGGAATGAAGGTAGGTTTTTTGGAAAGATCCTATGAAAATAAATTTCAATTTGATATAAATTCCTTTCAAGATCGTATTACTAACAAAACAAAACTCGTTGTATTAACAAATTTACATAATCCTAGTGGTGTTTATACAAATCGAAAGGATCTTATAAAAATTGCTGAAATTGCCCAAGAGAAAAATATCCATATTCTCATTGATGAAATTTTTTTAGATGGTTGTTTCTTGGATTATAAAACCGCATATGGTCTTCCAAATGTTATTATTACTTCAAGTGTGACGAAAATATATGGGCTCGGTGGCCTACGATGCGGTTGGATAATCGCTCCAAAAAATATTGCGTTGAAGTGCAATGTAGCAAAAAGTCATACCAATACAGCAATTTCAGACGTGTCTCTTTTAATGATTTCACATGCGTTTAAAGATGCATATGATCAATTGATAAATAGATTTATTACTTTGGCTAAACCAAATGAAGAAATAATAAATCGATGGATGAAAAACAATGCCCATTTACTCGAGTATGTACCACCTTCAGGAGGTATCATTTGTTTTCCAAAATATCATAGTAATATATCATCCGTTGATCTTTGCACTAGGTTACTGAAAAAATATAAAATTTTAGTTTGTCCGGGTCAATTATTTAATTATGAAGGTCATTTTCGATTAAGTTATAACATCGAAAAACAAGCATTGCAAGAAGGTCTTGAATTACTGGAACAGGGTTTAGAAGCGTTATGTAAATGAAACACAACAGAAAGGATATATTCAATTCAATCATTAGTTCCAATTTTTTTTATAGGATTTTCTTATTTTTTGCTAGTTTATGATGAATTATTTTATATATGCATCTCCGTAATTTATATAATCATATCATTTGTTAAAATAATTAAAAGTTATTTAAAAAATAGCTGTCTGATTGAACATTAATATGCTAAGTTTCAAGTTTTATTTCTTTTTTGATAATATTTTCAAATCTTCTTTGAGAAATGTAATGATCAACATAGATTTTCCCATTATAAATAAGATTGAATGTTGCATATAGTGAAGGAGCATTTTGGGCATCTTTTGCTGTTTTTAATTGAGTTATAGAAATATTCAATTCTTCAAATCTTTTTTGCATTTCAACAATAAATCTACTCACCCAGGGACATTGATCGGCGTATACAATGTGCAATCCTTTAAATTTTGCAAGTTGTTTTTCAAAATTCCTTATGGTTGGATTTTTTCCTTGTTTTACCTTTTTTACAAGCAATGAAAAAGGTTCTTTTTCATCAATTTTTGTGAAATCATTTTTTAAAAAAAGCGTATGATCTGCCATAAATGGTCCTTTGCTTGTAACGACTGCTACACCAAGCATGTTTTGCTTTTCCGCGTCTTTTATACATTCATTGATAAGAAATGATCCATAACCCTTTCCATGAATTTTTTTTGGAGTTATCCAAATACAATGAATGAATAAATAATTGTTTGCATTAACGGCTCTCCATGCAAATTCTCCAGGAACGTATTCTATATATCCAATTAATTTTTGTTGTTTATAAAGCAATTTAACTTTCATTCCATGTTTCATCTGTTCCTTCAACCATTGCGTCTTTTTCATTTGCCCTGCATTTGTAGGATTAAGAAAACAACGCGGAGGATACATAGAAATATTATCTTTAGTAATCTCAATTAATTCTATATTTTCCATGTTCATTTTATATCAATTCTTATTTATTATAGGTTTAGCTATTAATTAAAAGTATTATGTTGATTATATTTTATGTATTTGTTCATGTAATGTTAAGGCTCATTCAACAAGTTTGTCATAATGCACTATTGTAATAGTTTGATAAATCTCCCATAATACTCTCTTTTCATGTTTATAAAATTAGTTCTTATTTATATTTAAGAAAAAATAGCGATTTTTTTTCGATACAAATATAAATGAATAATATATTTTGAGCTATAAGGATAGAATATTAAGGGATGATTGATGAGATGTACTTTACAAATAAATAAATTTACAAGAAATTTTACTAATTGATGGATATATTTATTTTGATGGTCTATGATGGAAGAAAAGTTAAGTAATTCTGAAATAAAAATACAAATGCAGAATAACCACAATAATGAAATAGATGGTTATAACACCAATACAGATCATAGTACTAATTTACAAGATTTTGATGAATTAAAATTAATTATTAACACAACAGATCAAATCCCAGCAATAATAATAGTTACAGATACACAAGGGAAGATCCACTATGTTAATAAAAAATTTTCAGAAATCACGGGATATTCATCAGATGAAGTAATTGGTAAAAATCCATCGTTACTAAAATCTGGAGATCACCCATTAGAATTTTATCAGAAATTATGGAATACGATCTCATCAGGAAAAATGTGGGATGGGGAATTTCATAATAAAAAGAAAAACGGTGAAATGTACTGGGAACATGCGACCATATCACCAATTTATGATAAACAAAGAAATCTAACGTATTTTATAGCAATAAAACAAGAGACCACCAATCGAAAAGAAATGGAGAATAATCTTAGGATTAAAGAAAATGCATTATTATCTTCAATAAATGCAATAGTATTAACAGATTTAAAGGGAAATATAACCTATGTCAATCCTTCATTTTTAGGGATGTGGGGTTATGATTCTGAAAAACGAATCCTAAATAAACCCGTTTTTAGTCTATGGAGGAAAGGGGGAGAATATGTAAAAATTATGGATGAGATAGTACGGGATGGAGGATGGTTTGGTGAAGTCATTGCTAAAGCATATGATGGTAGGTTATTTCCCATTCAAATGTCAGCAAGTATGGTCAAGGATGAATTTAATAGATTGTTATGTGTCATGGCATCATTTGTCGATATTACAAAACAAAAAAGATTAGAGAAAAAATTCAAACGATTTAAAACGATTTCAGATGAAGCAGATTATGGTTCTATCATTTATGATATGGATGGCACAATTTTGTATGTAAATAAATCGTTTGCTTTCATGCATGGATATTATCCTCAAGATCTCATTGGAAATAATCTTTCAATTTTTTACTCTGAAGAAAGATATACTGAATTGACCTCATTTATGAATGAATTAAAAACAGCAGGTAATGTTGTTGGAAAAGAATTATATCATATGAATAAGAATGGAACCTTATTCCCTCTTTTAATGACCTCAACCGTCATTAAAGAATTATCGACTCAGAATCCGTACATCGCTGGAACAGTTATAGATATCACTGAAAGAAAAATTGCAGAAAAGAAAATTATGGAACACTCAAATGCACTCCATACAATGAATGAAGAATTACAATCAACAAGAGATCAACTTTCAGTACTTAATCAAAATTTAGAAAAAGAAGTGCAAATACGAACGAAAAAAATTTGCAATCTTATGGATCAAAAAGATGGATTTATAAATCAATTAAGCCATGATTTAAAAACTCCATTGACCCCAATGATGGTTCTTTTGCCCATATTAAAAAAGTCGTTACAGGATGATAAAGATAAAGAAATATTGGCTATTGTAATGAAAAATGTTTATTTTATGAAAGATCTTGTTGAAAAGACCATTGATCTTGCAAAGTTGAATTCTAATAGTATTGATATATCATTGCAAGAGATTGCAATAGGTCCATTTATTGAGAATATACTGAAGGATAATAAATCCCTATTAGATGAACATAAGATAACATATCATAATAATATAAATGATGACATTTTCATTATGGGAAATGAGCTTAGGTTAACAGAAGTTTTCAATAATCTTATTACGAATTGTCTCAAGTATATAGTTGATGATGTAGGGCAAATTATTTTTGAAGCAAGCTTAGAGGAGGATATGGTTACAATTGCCATAAAAGATAATGGAATTGGAATGACACCGGATCAAATTGAACACATATTTGACGAATTTTACAAGGTTGATGAATCAAGACATGATCATCAATCAGCTGGTTTGGGTCTATCTATTACAAAAAAAATCATCGAGAAGCATGGGGGTACAATATGGGCAGAAAGTCAAGGGATTGGAAAAGGAAGTGCATTTTTCTTCACGTTAAAAATAGTTAATAAGAATAATCATCCTTCTGAGATGATTGAAACACAAAACATCGATAACAGTATGATGTCGTAAATTGTCATAATTAGCAAAAGAATTGATAATAAAGGGGAATAAATTATGGATGAAAAAAATTCAACAATTTTACAGAAGTCACTAATAGCTTTATGTAGCATTGCAGGAAGAAGAACGACAAATAATTTTGCAAGTAAAGTTATGAATACCATACTGATTTCATTACAAGAACGCTATAGTTTCTTACAGCATGTTGAGATTCATGATGAAGAAAACATAAACGTTTCATCAAGCATTGATGAAATCCCCACCTTAGATGTTTGTAAAGCAATAGAAACTGCGATTCGTATTGTCTATATGGATTTACAGGATAATGGCGGGCTATATTTTATAAAAGAATTTAAAGAAAGTATTGGAATGGACACTATCTTTACTTTAGAGCAAAATGGAATTGATTTAAGTATTTTAGAGGTGGAGCAGAAACATACCTTTAATCAAAGGAAAAAAGTAAATAAAATTGCTGGAGATTCAAGCATTCTTGGGTATTCTTGGTCTGATGTTTCAAATTGGAAATATGATGATCATAACAAAGTTTGCATTCTTTATAATAAGGAAGATAAGATACTTGATAAATTGAATTTAGATGCAATTATCAAGGAACATCTTGATAGAATTACAGGCAAGGATGACATTGATGTAAACATAGATTTTAAAACAGAAAGATATCAAAAAGAATATGAATTATTAAATATGCTACAATCAAAGGATATGGATATTGATACGGCTCTTACATTATTACAGATTTCAGAAGATGAATTAGAACATATCGTTAAGCGATTAATGAATCTTGGATTTTTGGAATATGTAGACGTTGATGTGGTAAAAATTAGTGAAAAAGGATTACAATATATATCTAATCCGGTTTCATAATCTTATCTTTCAAAAATAACTTTTTGATGCTGTTCAATGGATATTTTTGGAAATTTAGGAATAAAATCACTTCTAATCTCGGTATCATAATTTCGCTCACCGCCTTTTTCCTGCAATATCTGTTTTCCACGTTCGATCATTTGCAATGTATTTGCATTTACACCATCAATGGTTCCTGGTGCAATTTTTAGAAGTAGTTTTAGTGTTAAACCAATGCCATATGGAATTGATTCAGTATGAAATAAGGTTCCAGGTATTGCATCAAACCAAATACCTATTGCTTCTTCTCCAAGAGTTGTTATCGGTATGTTCATTGCGGCTTGACGTTCAGGTGTCGGACCAGCATGAGCTACCACCCAGTTCCCATTTAGTAGTATCTCTAGATCTCCTTCAATAGAGAAATATCCTAGTGCATCATACCACCGGCGAGTCATAGAGTCAAACATGTCCTGATAGGTTGCTTGACTTGTAATTGCGGCAAATAATTTGTATCGGGCTTTTATTCCTGCACATCGACATAATGCTACGAGAACATTATTGATATGAATGCAGGTTCCTGTACCTCGATTAAGTGTTTCTTCAACGGAATCCATTTTTACAATTTCTAATGTAAGGTTTCTTTTTACCCATTCAAAAGCAGCTTCGACATATTCTTTTTCAGATTTTGTATATGCGCCAAGTGAATTTGCTAGGGCGATTACCTCTTTACTTTGAAAATTACACCAAAGGGTAGGTCGAAGAAATTTTTCATTTGAAATACAATATTTCATTCCTTTTTTATATTCTGGTAATTCATAGCGACGGATCGGTCTTTTATATAATCGTTTCTTTGAACCAGACGCGGCAATTTTTTTAAAATCCTTAAAATTTGTAATAAGGATATAAACAAAGGAAATACATCCGTTAATCAGCATTTTTATATATGTTCTATTTGGGATATATTCTCGCTCTTTCATTTCGTGTAGTGGTACCATCAGTGATCACTATTAATATTATTATGCAATATTTAAATATATTTGGTATTTTTTAAAGCCCTTATTAAATGTATAAGACTTTTTATTAAAAATTTATGTATTATCATAAATAGCTTTAAAAATTCTGTATAGATTGCTAATACTATGCAAGAGGGGCGAGTAAGAATAAAGTATCGCGATTTGGAAATCGAAGTTGAAGGTTCGGAAAAATTTATTGATTCATACTTATCAAAAACATTTGGTGATTCCCTCAATCTTTTATCACTAAGTAACCAAATTGCGGTAGAGGGAAAATTAATTAACAAAGAAAAAGACCAACCGAAAAGAAAGACAGATAATTTTGAATTATTAGTTAAAAAAATGAAAGTAAAAAATATCGAAGACCTCATCATAGCTTCAGCATATTATTGGTCTGTTATTAAAAAAATAAAATCATATCCAGAACATGATTTATATAAAACAGTGACTATGGAAAAAAAATTGTATAAAAAATATGGTGGAAAATTTAAAGAAACCTTTTCTAAATTAATTGAGAATGGTACCTTTAAACATACAAACGGCAATTATGAATTATCAATTGCAGTTATCAATACTATTAATGAAAAAATACAATTATGAGTGTAAGTTGAAGTGATTCAAATGATATTCTCATAATATTGTAAATTTTATATAAAATAATTCGGAAAAATTCTTAAACCGACTTTCTGATATATACTCAGAGATACAATGAAAAAAGTTACTTCTGCTCTTGCATTTATTATAATTTTTTTATTATTGACAAATGTTTCTCATGCGTCTAATTCTCAATCATTTAATAAAAAAAAAGCGTACGATATAACACCTTTTCCACTTTATACAAAAGATACTTTTATGGTTGAAATGAGGGATGGGGTTCATCTTGCAACGGATGTTTATCTTCCTGATGAAATCTCAAAATCCCATGGGTCTATTTTGATACGAACTCCCTATAATAAGGATGGTACGAATATGGGGGATTGGGCTGATGCAGAGTGGCCTACAATAGTACAAGATATGAGGGGGAGGTATTCCTCAGAAGGAATTGATACGATTTTCAGAAATGCACATACTGATGGACCAGATACCCTTGCATGGATTGCATCGCAGGAATGGTCCAATGGAAAAATTGCAACATTTGGGGGCTCAGCCCTTGGAATTAATCAGTACTACATGGCAGGGGAAAATCCTCAAAATCTTGCCTGTCAATATATTCAAGTTGCAACACCAAATCTTCATAATCATGCGATTTATCAAGGGGGCCAATTCCGGAAATCAATGATTGAAGGATGGCTTGAAGGTCAACATAGCCTCTTTGTTCTCCCTGAACTTATCGCTCATGAAAACTATACGCTTGATTATTGGACAAACACCTCTCTTGAGGATAATTGGCATGACATTTCCATACCTGCGATTCATATTGGTGGTTGGTATGATTGTTTTACCCAGGGTACAATTGATGGGTTCATGGGTTATCAATACAATGGGGGAAATGGTGCAAAAGGGAATTCAAAACTGATCATGGGGCCTTGGACACATGGGGCGGGTACGCATGCTGGAGAACTTGAATACCCTGAAAATGCAAATCCGGATTTTCCCTTTGAATTATTTGTTGATATGATTTATAAATTTACGGAAAATGGTGAATATGAATGTCCTTATGATTATAATGAATGGCCTGCGGTTTCATATTATGTCATGGGTGATGTCGATGATATTGATGCCCCAGGAAATGAATGGCGTTTTTCAGATGTATGGCCCATTACATCAACTGAACGATACTGGTATTTTCATGAAAATGGAGGTTTATATATATCTGAACCAACAAAAAATGATGAAATTACTTATATTTATGATCCAACCAATCCTGTACCTACGGTTGGAGGACAAAATTTGTGTCTCCCACAGGGACCTTATGATCAAAGATCAGTTGAAATGCGCGATGATGTACTAGCTTTTTCAAGTAGCATCTTAGATGAACCTTACGAAGCAACAGGCCCTATTAAAGCACGATTGTATGTTTCTTCAAATTGTCCTGATACTGATTTTACGGTAAAATTATGCGACGTGTATCCTGATGGACGATCCATGCTTATTACCGATGGCATTCTACGTATGCGAAATCGTAATGGACTTGATCATTGGGAGTTTATGAAATCAGATGAAGTGTATTGTATTGAAGTTAGCCTTTGGAGTACTTCATATATATGGAATGAAGGTCACCAAATACGAGTCTCAATTTCATCATCAAATTATCCTCGGTTTTTAGCAAATCCAAATACGATTGATCCAATTAAAGGAAATGCCACATATAGCATAGCCGAAAATACCCTTCAAGTGGGAAGCCTTTATCCATCCTGTATCATATTGCCTGAAATAGAAAAAATGCCGAGCAACCCGCCAGACAAACCAGACATACCGATGGGACCCATATCTGGGAAAAATTTTGTTGAATATACCTATCAATCGAAATCAATTGACCCAGATGATGATGACATCTATTTACTCTTTGATTGGGGTGATGGAACTCATAGTGGATGGGTAGGTCCATTTGAATCAGGTACACTTGGATTAGTTTCTCATAGTTGGAAAAAATTACATGAGAATTCTTATGAAATAAGGGTTAAAGCAAAAGATATCAATGATGTAGAAAGCGATTGGTCAGATTCCTTGATTGTAACAATGCCAAAAAATAACAATCTTTTTTCATTATATGATTTTCTCAATTCATTTTTAGGAGAAGAATCAAGTCTAATACAAATTATAAATCGTATAATAAATGGTAGTCAATAGAATCATGATAACATACATTTATTATTATGTGTCGAAATACATTTCAGTTATATGAAAAAGATGACGATTAAAATTAGGCTAAATTCATTTTTTTATAATTTAATGAGAAAAGTCGTTAATCTTGATGCGATAGATTATACTGACGTTCTTGATATTTTAAAAGTTGATGTAGAGCAAGGGTATAAAATTTTGTTGGTAAAAATAGTGATGAAACCAGGGCATTCAATAAAGGAGTTAGAGGAGTCCAAAAGTGTTACTATTATATCAAAATTTCATGAGGAGGAAAATACAATAACATGTTTAATGCAAGGCCGTCCTCCGATTCATATATTTTCAAAACTTGTTGAAGTAACCAAACATTTCAATGAAGATGTTATTTGGGATACCCCTGCTAGAATGGAGGGAAGAAGTGTTGTAATAAGTGCTATTGGTGATGAAAAAGCATTAAATAAAATAGCTCTTTCATGTAAATTACTAGGAAAAATTGAAAAAATTAGTTTCACTAAAACGTTTCTAAATGAAATTGATATGTTACATTGCTTAACTGATAAGCAAAGACATATTCTTATTACTGCAAAACAAAGAGGGTATTATGAATATCCAAGAAAAATTTCTACTGGAGTTTTATCCGAACATGTTGGATTAAGTAAAGCGACGACAGTTGAGCATTTAAGAAAAGCAGAAAATAGATTAATGTCTCAATTGCTCGTTGGCTATTAATTTTTTTAAATAATCAATTATAATTAAAAAAACTATTTTAATTTTAAATTATTAAAACTATTGTAACGTTTATATTAATATTTAATGATATTGAATGGAAAGATTTATATTTAAGGAATTATTATTTAATTATAATTGGGAGGAACACCAATGAAAATAAAAAAAATGAGTATATTTTTTGTTTTTATCTTATTGTTGAATAGCATTCTATTTGCCTATTCAACAACGGCAGGTGATGAATCTGATCCAGAGATTGTAGATGAACAAGATACCGCAGTCTTGGATTATTTAGATATTATTTCAGCATGGTTTTTTGAAAAAGAAAATGAACCTGAATATTTATTTACCGCACTAAAAATGAGACAGATAAGCCCCTATCATTTAAAACAACATTTAACTGTTCACTGGGAACATAATGGGATTGAATGTGCATCAGGATTGAACATTGGTTATGGTGACCCATGGTTTTCATATGATGCAGGCTATGGCCATGGTTTCTGGTTCCAAGAACATTATCAAGAAATTCAAGGAGAATATGATGAAGAAACTGGTATCATTATTTGTAAGATACCTAAAAGCATGATTAATAATCCTCAGAAAGGAGATGTATTGACCAACACTAAAGCCCTTACCTTTCAACGATTTGGTTTTATTGGAAGACTTGGATTCAATCGATTTTTCATATCAAGTATGATTTCATTACTTACTGGAAATGTTCCCTGGGATGGTGCACCCTATGAATATGGAAGGGACTATATTATTCAATATTGAAGGAAATGAGGGAAAAAAATGAAAGGAAAACTTGTGCCAATATGTATTTTGATGTTGCTTATTACAATGATATATCCCATTTCAATATCTGCAGGTGATGAAGAAAATCCTGAAATAATTGATAATCATAATGATCAATTCGGTGCCTTGGTTGAATATCCAACCCGAATAAGGACTAAAATTGCTCGTATATTATTACAAACAGAATCATTTGATTTCATTGATATTGATTCTGCGTGGTTCTATGAAAATGAACTTGACTCAAATCATCTTTATGTTACTTTGAAACTTAAGGATTTAAAGATTACTTCTCAGAGAGCTATTTATTCAATACATTGGACATTCAACGATGTCACGTATGCCGTAGGAAGTCATCTGTACAATAATGGAAAAAATGTTTCATGTTTTGCTGGATTGGACAGAAGATTTAATCGTGACTGGCAACCAGCTGAAGTCAGCTATGATTTTGATAATGATATCATTACCTTCAAAATTGATAAAAAACAAATTGGAGATCCACAACAAGGTGATATGTTAACCAATACATTTGCATGGACGGCACTTCGTTTTAATCATGAATCTTTATCGTTACTGTTTAGTGATGGAGAACTTGTCAAAGATGGTGCCCCGTTTATAGAGAGCCATGATGATTATGGATTGGATTATATACTAAAATATTAAAATTTGGTGAAAATGAAAAGTAGGATAATTGTATTTACCATTTGCCTGCTGTTAATATTTCCAATTATGACAATCGGTGTTATAGCTGGGCCTGAGCCCGATATACAAGTTGGTGCATCTGGAGCTAGTATTGCAACTGGCATCAGAAAAGTTGGAGAGGTCATATAATATGGGGGAAGAGAGAGCATCTGATATCGAATGGAAATTATCAGTTTCTGGTGGATTTGAAAATTCAATTGATGTTTATCGTACAGATACTATTAGGGATTTGGGTTTGTGACTATTACATTTTCTGTAACTTCTTCAAATGCTGATGAAGAAACCGAGACGATTCATGGATTTCAATTTGGTTCAATCACCTTTAGTAAACCATGGTTTATATGTTGGTACGATTTCTAAACATATTCAGTGAAAAATTCCTTAAGAAACTCCTCAATTTCAGTCAGATCTTTATATTCTTTTAATTGAAAATGAGGAATCGTATCTTTTGAAATTCCTTGGATCATTGTTGAAAGCTTATTAGGCCAATAATCAGTTTGATATAATGCAAGAAGAGGAATGGTTGGTAAATTCATTCTTGGTCGAAGATAGGCATGAGCAATTTCAATACCGGTTCCAAGGCTAGGTGTGGATACTTCAAATACTGCTGTATCAATATCTCCTTCAATTGCATTTATCATACTGTCACGTACATAAATACGTCGCTGCATTCCTTTTGGAGGAAGTTTTCCAATTGCTTTTTCAAGTTTTTGTATGGATTCATTATACGTTTTTCCCGTGGTATGTTCAGTAACAACAGAATGTCCCATTTTTTTCATAATATCAATAATGAATTCATTGACCTGTGCTCTTAGTTTCCTATCCTCTGATCCTTGAATCGCGGATCCATAGAAAATTTTCATATTCATATTCACCAAGAGATAGAACTATAATGGGAAAAAGAAAAAGCTATATTAATAAAGTTTTTCAATTTCTGAAAGCACACTATGCTTCACATTTTCTGTGGTGAATTCTTCAAGATGGCCAGGGACCGTTACTATGGGAATCCCTTTTTGTTTTAAAAAATCCAGTGCGGGTACTGTTTTATTTTTAAATTCCTGTAATCTGGATTTGATTTTTTCTTCTGTATCATCTGAACGTTGAATCACATCAATATGGCATTTCTCACATTTTCCATCCAATGGTGGTTTGTATTTTAAATGATATACTTTCCCACATTTAGGACAAATGCGTCTCTGTACTGTTCTTTGAATAATGCGTTCATCGGTGTTATCGACAAGAACAATAAAATCAATTTTTGATCCTTTTTTTTCAAGTAATTGTAAAAGAAATTCAGCCTGATTTAATGTTCTTGGATACCCATCAAGAACTTGTTTTTGATAGTCTTTTTTTCCAAATGACGACTCAAATAAAGCATTAACAATAATATCTGGTCCGAATAATCCTTGATCAACAAAATATTTAGCTTTTAACCCAAGAATAATCTCTTCGTCATTAGTACCAAGTTTTTTCATTATTTCTTCATCGGGTATGAATTTCTCTTCATTCATATTGTAAAATTCAGAGAGATTGTGAGGATACCCGAATTTATTAAACAATCCAAGATAATGGCGAAACATATCACCAGTTGATAACTGTTCAAGATGAAATTCTTCCATTAAGACGTCAATACGGGGTTGTTTTCCAGCACCGCTTTTTCCTGTAACCATAACATTTGCAATTTCATGTGGAATTTTTTCTGTCATGGGCTCGAGATATAAAAAAATACTATTTAAATAATTCACTTCTTATGATCGTTGCTAGATTTTTGTCAATTTTTTTTACTAAAACATCTATTTCTTATCTCATTTAAGATATCAATTCAATCGATGGTTGCTTCATAAATTATATATGATTTTTTTTCCATATTTAATGAGTCATATGCTAATATTGCATTTTTATTTTGATTATGAACATATAATCGAAGTATTGATATTTCATTCTCTTTTGCAATCCTTTTTAATTCTTGATACAATGCATGAAAAACCCCTTGTTTTCTGAAATCAGGTGAGACATACACGCTTTGTATCCACCAAATAGTTGAATTTCTCCAATCGCTCCATTCAAACGTGATCATAAGCTGTCCAATGATTTTATTATTATCTTTAGCAAGTAAATAAAAGCCTTTTGATGAATCATTAATAAGATTTTGAACCGCCGATAAAGCAATTGGTCTTGAGAGAACAACTTTTTCTGATTCATATGCCATTGCAATGTTATTTTCACTTATTTCTTCCGCATCATCAATGCTGGCTTGTATAAAAATCATAATATCACCAAAAAACAAATTGTAATTTGAATTTTTTTCATAGTTTAAATATTTCATCTGCTAATAGCTTTTTCATAACCATATCAGCTGTTTTTTTATCTTTTAGACACTCAATGAGTGTTAAAGCAAATAAAATACTTGAGGCTGGACCTTTACTTGTAATAATTTTCCCATCCATGACAACTGGCTTATCAACATAGGTTCCACCACCTTTCTGAATTTCTGATTCCAATCCAGGATAAATCGTAGCATTTTTTCCTGTAAGTATGCCAGATTTTGCCAAAACAGCGGGTGAGGCACATATCGCTCCAATGATTTTATCCATCGCATTCATTTCTTTTATGAAATCTACTACTTGTTGATTATTTCCTAAATTTATATATCCTGGTGATCCACCTGGTAGAAATATTCCTTTATAGTTATCAGATGTAATATCCACAAATTCGATATCTGTCACTATCTGAATGTTATGAGCACCTTTTACAATACTGCCCTGAACTCCAATGATATCAACTTGTATATCGCCTCTACGCAATACATCGACAATTGTTAAACCTTCAATTTCTTCAAAACCCTCTGCAAATAATACTGCCGTTTTAAACATTTACCTTCACCTTATTTTTAATATCCCGTTTTTAACATACTCTATCATGGATATTATAAGTACAGCTACATTTCTTAATCGTATATACTTTTTTATTATCCATTAAAAAGTATTAATTCCCTATAGTGCGTAAATATTAAATTCTTTAGAAAGATGGTATGATATACTGTAACATTTTTTTTATCCGATACCATATTTCCAATTTTTAATAGATTATTATTTTAATAAAGAAATTTTATTATTTTTTTATATAAAGAAACAGAACAATAAGAACGATTAAGGCACATATCAATCCGGATGGTAAAGCACAAAATAAGGAAAATGCGATAACTGAGCTGAGTAATTCTGCAACAACGATTGTGACTATAAAAAATGAGAGAAGTGCAAATATAATCGACCAAAATATCGGATGAGTTTTAATATTCATAAAAAAAAGAAAAAAGATTTTTTGGTTTAAATTTTTTGATGTGAAAATCCTGTACAGATACCAGCAACTTGAACAATACCTAAATCCCCAGGTTCACTCATGTACATCAATGTACTTGGTCGAAATCGGACTTGTTTTAAGCCCATTATGATGCCGGAGTCTTTAACAATAAGACCTCGATCATAATATCCAAGAATAATTGCTTTACCTTGCATATAATTTCCGATTTTTTCTGGATTTAGTAACAATCCAGCTATAAATGTTACGCCTATAAGGGATTGAGGTTCTGCAATATCACTCTGTATCATTACTTCATTACTTGCTTGACTTACTGCAAGTGGTATAGAAGCAAGCATGAGAATACACAGGAATCCTGCAATATATGTTTTTTTCATACGGTCACCTCAGTTGGTTTATATTATAGTAGTTTTCATATTTTAATAACTTTTCCCCCAAATTCTTTCATTTTAATAAAAATTCATTGATTAAAAGATATATAAATGGTTCATAAAATGTTGTTAATATGTATACAGATCACATAGTAATTAATTTCATGGTGGTGATATTTGATATCTATTTTATTGAGGTGCTGTTGGTAACCTATACTTTATTTATCATGTAATTATCTCATTTTACATGAAAGGTACGTATATCCTTTTAATTCAATTAACTAAAGATAGAGTAATTGATATTGGTAAACTTGGCTCAATTGATTTTAAAAAAGGATGGTATACTTATATTGGGTCTGGATTGAACAGTCTTGAATCAAGAATTAATAGGCATCTCAAATCAACAAAAAAATTGCACTGGCATATTGATTATTTCTTGCATGAGGCAAATATAAAATATGTTTTTTATAAAGAAGGATTAATAAAAGAAGAATGTGATGTTGCAAATGTTTTTTGCCAATTTTTTAAATCGGTATTAGATTTTGGATGCAGTGATTGTAGTTGTTCGAGTCATCTTTTCTATGGGAAAAAGACGGAATTGACTAAAGTTATTGCTGATTTAGATTTCAATCAATATATTGAATAAAATTATTTAAGTATTTAATGCTTTGTCATATGATAGTTGAATCATATGGTTACTGTAGTTTATAGTACTATTGATGATATAAAAGATGCAAGAAAAATTGCTCATACCTTAGTTGAGGAACAACTGGTCGCATGTGTTAATATCATTCCAAGTGTTGAATCAATTTACCGATGGAAAGGAAAAGTTGAATTTGCTGCTGAGGTCGTTCTCATAGCGAAAACAGTTGAGGAAAATGTTGTTAGGACAATTAGAAGGATTAAAGAGTTACATTCCTATGATGTACCGGATATTATTGTTCTTCCAATAGTGGGCGGTCATAAGGAATATCTTGAATATATTAAAAGAGAGACAGAATGAAAGCGATTGCTTTACTTTCAAGTGGTATTGATTCTCCTGTTTCAATATATATTCTTTCATCATATATGGATGAAATTGTATTTATGCATGCAGATGGAAGACCATATACTGATAATAAAGAAATTGAAAATTTTAAGGTATTGGCAAATCACCTGAGGAAAAAAGTTTCTTGTAAAACAAAAACTTGTATGGTTCCTCATGGTAAATCTATTGAATCATATAAAAATAGTAAAAGTCATCCTCGTTATTGTTGTGTATTCTGTAAAAGAATGATGGTACGATATGCAAATTCTCTTGCAAATCACATTGGTGCCGAGGTAATTATTATGGGGGATTCACTAGGGCAGGTTGCATCTCAGACTCTTGCAAATATTCAAGTGGTTGATAGTGTTTCAGTAATTCCAATTCTTCGTCCTTTAATTGGTTTTGATAAAGAAGAAATTGTGCAAATCTCAAAAGATATTGGCACCTATGATTTATCAATAAAAGAAACGATTGGTTGTACTGCAGTTCCTGAAAAACCTGCAACAAAATCTGATGTATCAACATTAGAAGCCAATGAAAAAAACATTCATATTAATGACCTTATTCAATATGCAATAAGCAATATTGATTATATTGTTTAATTATTCTGGAGTAATACTTTCAATGACAATTTAGATGATTTTATATATGATTTTTTTATTGGGGTTTTTCGCGATCTTGGTGAATTAGTGGTCTAATGAATTGAATAATTTTTAAGCATATGGAAAACTTTAATAACCACGAATTGCATACTATATAGTGTATAATATTGATTATATGATACAACATATTGTATATAGTGTAAGGGTAGTGAAAAGGGATGCAATGTCCATATTGCAATAATGAAAACACAAAGGTTACTGACTCTCGAGATACTGGAATTTATTCAATTCGCAGAAGACGCGAATGTCTCGAATGTAAACGACGTTTTACAACATACGAACACATTGAACTAAGTCCTATATACATTATTAAAAAAGATGGAAAACGCGAACCATACGACAAACAAAAAATTAAAAAAGGTGTGATGAAAGCTCTTGAAAAACGACCTGTGTCTCAAGAACAAATTGACACACTTCTAGAAAACATTGAAGAAAAAATACGGCGAGCAGGTCAAGAAGAAATTCAAAGCAATATAATTGGGGAATATGTCATTAATGAACTTAAAGAACTCGATCAAGTCGCTTACATACGATTTGCATCGGTATATAGATCATTTGCAGACATCACATTATTTGAAGAAGAAGTAAAAAAATTAACAAAAAAACCTTTTAGATGAGGAGAGAAAATTAATGATTCGAAAAATAAGAAAAAGAGATGGAAAAATTGATGATTTCAACCCATTCCGAATCACCAATGCCATTTGGAAAGCAGCACAAGCGGTTGGTGGAAAGGATCATAGACGAGCGACAGCAGTAACAGAAAAAGTTATTGAAGAACTTGAAAAACATAAAAAAACAGGTGAAATCCCATCCGTAGAATTAGTTCAAGATCTTGTTGAAAAAGTCCTCATTGAAGAAGGCCATGCAAAAACTGCGAAAGCCTATATTCTCTACAGAAAACAACATGAAGAAATTCGAGAAATTGGTGGATTGTTAAAAGATATTGATGTTGTTGATGGATACCTTTCTATGATGGATTGGAAAGTAAATGAAAATAGTAATATGAGTTACTCGCTTCAGGGATTAAACGTATATGCAACAGAAAATATCATATCTCATTATTGGTTAAATAAGATCTATCCACCGGAAATTGGCGATGCCCATACCAATGGTGATTTTCACATTCATGATTTAGGAACACTTGGTGCGTACTGTGTGGGATGGGATTTACAAGATATCTTACTAAAAGGATTCTGTGGAGTTTCCGGTAAAATTGAAAGTAAACCAGCAAAGCATTTCGGAACAGCTCTGATGCAGATTGTTAATTACTTATATACCCTACAGGGAGAAGCAGCCGGTGCACAAGCATTATCTAATTTTGATACGCTTCTTGCCCCATTTATCCGCCATGATAACTTAACCTATGATCAAGTTAAACAAGAAATGCAGAAATTCTTATATAATATGAATGTTCCAACGAGAGTTGGATTCCAAAGTCCATTTACAAATATCACGATGGATCTCACTGTTCCAGGATACATGGTTGAAGAACCAGTAATTATTGGTGGGGATCTTATGGATACGAAATACAATGAGTATACTAAAGAGATGGATATGCTCAATGAGGCATTTGCTGAAATCATGATTGCAGGTGATGCAAAAGGGAGACCATTTACCTTTCCAATTCCAACATATAATATAACAAAAGATTTTGACTGGGATACAAAAAAATTAGATTCATTGTGGGAAATGACCGCAAAATATGGTATTCCATACTTCAGTAATTTTATCAATAGTGACATGAAACCTGATGATGCAAGATCAATGTGCTGTCGATTGCGACTTGATAACAGAGAACTGAGAAAAAGAGGTGGTGGACTCTTTGGTGCAAACCCAAAAACAGGTTCAATTGGTGTGGTAACCATTAATCTTCCCCGTATTGGGTATCTTGCGAAAAATGAAGAAGATTTTATGGATCGTTTGGATGAAATGATGGACCTTGCAAAGGAAAGTCTTATTATTAAGCGGGAAGTCATAGAAAATCTTACTGCTAGTGGCCTCCATCCGTATTCAAAGCATTATCTTTCAGATGTAAAAGAAACCTATGAGCAATATTGGAAAAATCATTTCTCAACTATTGGCATCATTGGTATGAATGATGCAATGTTAAATTTTATGAATAAAAGCATTGCCGATCCGAAAGGAAAAGCATTTGCTGAGAAAATTATGGATCATATCCGTGAGAAAATGCTAGCATATCAGGATGAAACAGGCGATATATTCAATTTAGAAGCAACACCTGCAGAAGGAGCAACGTATCGACTCGCACGTATTGATAAAAAACGCTATCCTGATATTCGTATGTATAATCAGGAATTTTATCGAGGAAAAACTCGTGGAGAAATTGAACCATATTATACGAATTCAACGCAACTGCCGGTTGGATATACTACTGATGTTTTTGAAGCATTAGAGCTTCAGGACGAACTTCAAACAAAATATACCGGTGGAACGGTTCTTCACATTTTTTTAGGAGAGCATGATCCAAATCCACAATCGATAAAACAACTTGTTAGAAAAATAGCTGAAAACTATCATTTACCTTACTATACTATCACTCCAACATTTAGTATATGTCCGGATCATGATTATATTGCTGGTGAACATGAAATTTGCCCTATATGTGAACAAGATGGAAAAACAACTGTTTGTGAAGTGTATTCTCGAGTTGTTGGGTATCTTCGACCAATAAATCAATGGAATAAAGGCAAACAGCAAGAATTCAAAGATAGAACTGTTTTTGTACCGTTTGACGATAAATTAGAATCAGGCAAATCTGTTAGTGAGGAAAAAGAGATCGTGGTTACAACATGATGATAGGTGGATTTCAAGAAACATCGCTCCTTGACTATCCTGAAAAAATAGCAGCTATCATATGGACTATTGGATGTAATTTCCATTGTCCTTTTTGCTACAATAGGGACCTTGTGTTACATGAATCAAAACAAATCCCTATTGATCAAATTTTTTCTTTTTTGGATAAAAGAAAAGGGAAAATTGATGCGGTATCAATATCTGGAGGAGAACCTTTCCTTCAGAAGGATCTTCCTTCTTTTATCACAGAAATTAAAGAAAAAGGATTTTTAATTAAAGTTGATACAAATGGCTCTTTTCCTGATACATTGGAATCCATGCTTGATGAGTCATTAATTGATTATGTTTCAATGGATGTGAAAGCACCAAAAAAGTCATATAATGCGGTTGCAGGTACCTCAGTTGATATTAAAAACATCATTAAATCAATCCATATTATTCAAGAGAAAGCATTAGACTATGAGTTTAAAACAACCGTTATTCCTTTATTTCATAATAAACAGGATATACTAGATATTGCACGATGGCTGAAAGGATCGAAGCGATACTTTATTCAACAATTTAAAGCGACATCTTCATTGCTTTCTGAAGCATTAATAACAGAAAAACCCTATTCAAAACAAATGTTTGATGATATATGTCAAGAAATAACACCATATTTTCAAGAGTGTGGTATTAGAGGTTTATAATGGTTTCAAAGGATATTATCGAAGGGATAACCTTTGTTCAAGAATATATGATAAATCATGATGTTTCTGTAGTTGCAGTCCATAATAATGAAGTTATTTGTTTTAGAAGTGAACAAGATTTTATTGAATTTTTTGATTTTATAAAAGAAATCGATAGTGATTACTTCAATTGTTTTATTGGAATAAAATTTTTAGGAAAACCAGAAGCATTACTTTTAAGATATATTAATGTAAAAGGAGTTTATATTCAAAAAGGAACGATGAAAGGAATTGCCACTCTCATTGTTGGAAACATTCCTCATCAAATAGACATGCTTATTAAAATGGATCAAAAATCAATATTTGATGATAGGCAAGAGGATTTACGAAAAATAGTATATTATATTGATGATCCATTAAAGGCATATGATCTTTTAAATGAAAAAATATTACATAGGTTAATACATTCTCACTAAAAATGATTGATGCTGGTGATCTTTTATGGATTATGAATTAGCAGTTATTGGCGCGGGTCCTGCAGGATATTCTGCAGGAATATATGCAGTTCGAGCAGGAATAAAAACCGTTGTATTCGATACTGGGTCGGGTGGAGGACTTGCTGCAATTTCTCCTAATATTGAAAATTATGCAGGATTTACTAGCATTACTGGTGCGGAACTCACTGAAAAAATGAAGCAGCATGCAGAGCAATATGCAGATATTCATTTTTATGAACAAGTGACGAGTATACAAAAAGTAAACAATAGTTTTTTAATTGTTACAAGCGAAGAAAAAAAGTATGAGGTAGGTGCAGTGTTACTTGCTATGGGAACAGAACATCGGAAATTAACTGTACCTGGAGCAGACACATTTCTTGGAATGGGGGTGAGTTATTGTGCTACATGTGATGGATTTTTTTTCAAAGATAAAACAGTTGCCGTTGTAGGTGGTGGAAATTCCGCTCTTATTGAAGCTATCTTTTTAAAACAAATTGGATGTAAAAAAGTCTATCTCATTCATCGACGAAATCAACTTCGGGCAGAAGAAGCATATGAACAACAAGCAAAGAAAGCGGGTGTTGAATTTTTATTAAATAAAATTGTAAAACAAATAAAAGGAGAACAAAAGGTAGAATCAATCTTATTAGAAGATAAGATGGATCAAAGTACAAAGGATCTTTCTGTTAATGGCATTTTTATATCTATTGGTGTCATCCCCCAGAGCGAACTAGCAAAAAAACTTGGTGTTACACTGGATGATTATGGCTATATAAAAGTTGATTCCCAGTTAAGAACAAATATTAAAGGAGTTTATGCTGCAGGAGATATTAGAGGAGGCTTACGACAGATTATTACCGCCGCTGCGGATGGTGCTGTTGCTGCATTAACATCAACTGAGGTGTTAGGAAAGCAATATCCCTATTAATAAACAAAATTATTTTCTTTCAAAAAAAATAAATGATATCATTAACATGATGGTTATGATGGTTAAAAATTCAATTTCTATCAATTTGGTTGATTACTGGAATATTGATGAAATAATAGAGCTATACAAAGCAGGTGGTTGGTGGAAGGATTCATATGACTCCTCAAAGATTCCACGTCTTATAACTGGAAGTTTTGTTTTTGTTGTTGCAGTAGAAAAAGAAACGAATAAAGCAATTGGTATGGGTAGAGTAATTTCAGATGGCATTTCAGATGGCTATGTACAGGATGTAGTTGTATTGCCATCATATAGAAATAAGGGCATAGGAAAATTAATCATTCAAACACTTATTTCTTATTGCAACTCAAAAGGGATTGAATGGTTGGCACTTATCAGTGAACCAGGAAAAAGTGATTTTTATAATCCTCTAGGCTTTAAAAAAATGAAGAATTATGTACCAATGAAATATGGACATGTGATTTGATTATATGCTTTCTATAGATGATTTTTCACCGGTAAACCTTGAATCAAAACCGTTGTTTGATTCACATTATAAAAAATATCCACCAGTCCATAGTGATAATGTTTTCACAACCATGGTTGCCTGGAATGCATATGCACACTATGAATATGCTTTTATTGATAATGCATTATTTTTGAAAACAAGGGTAAATGATATTATTCAGTTTCGTCCCCCAATAGGAAATATTAATAAAGAACAGTTCGACATGCTTTTAAAGATGGCGAAGAGCGAAGGAACAGAATATCCGTTAGCAATGATAACAGATGGTGTAAAGGAATGGATGATGAGGAATTATGGTTCTTTAACATTTATCGCTCAAACTGAATATGCTGATTATGTGTACCTCTCAAGTAATTTAGCTCATTTAAAGGGATCTGATTATCGGAAAATTAGGAATAGATTAAATAAATTTATCAAAAACATTGCGTATAAAATGGAGTTTATTTCTGATGATAATATTAATGAGGTAAAAATGTTTTTGAAAAGATGGTGTATTTGGAAGGATTGTGAAGATGATCCCTTATTAAATTTTGAGAAAAAAGCTGTATTATATTCAATAAATCATTTCAAGGAGTTGGGTTTATCCGGTATAGCAATACGAGTAAATGATCGCATTGAAGCAATCTCTGTTTTTGAACAAATGAACCCAGAAACGGTGGTTGTCCATTTTGAAAAAGGTTCACCGGATTATGATGGAATTTATAAGTTAATAAACCGAGAAACTGCTCTTTATATTGAAAAAAATGCTAGCTTTATTAATCGAGAATCAGATATGGGAAATCCTGGCTTGCGAAAAGCAAAGCTGTCATATCGACCAGATCATATGGTTGAGGTCTATGAAATTAATAGAGATGAGTTATTTGATTAAACAAGTCGAATGAAATAATGAAAAAAAGATGGAATCCTTCATTATTATATTGCTCGTCTTTGTAAGGATGGATTGTAATATTTTCAATTGCTTTTAGAAGTGCAACATTTTTATATTTCTCCTAATCGCTCAATTTTTTTGGATGAATATTGAATAATCGATATATATTAAAATTGAATTCGCAACCATGTTTTTTATTTATAAGTAGGCAAGTAATGAAAAATATTTGGTTTTATCAGTATTAATATATAAGAAACATAATAAAGAGAAAAAACCTCTTTTTGTATGGATTTATCTCTCAAAAATTCTTTGTTCATTAAATTTTTCTTTGCGCTAACGCAATGTATTATCGTAGGGCATACGACTATTTTCCCAATTTTCCTAAATATGTTTTTTGCTTATTTTGTAATTATGCACATATAATTGAAATTCCTGCTCCTACAAAATATGATGCAATAATAACGATAATTGTAAGGATCACATGCTCAATAATAACTTTAATTGGAGAAATATTCTGTTGCCGAGCAAGAAAAAGACTATTTGCAAATATAAGATAAAGACTGATAAGAATGCTAATTAGGACTGCTTTATGAAGATTGAAAAATAGAACCGGTATTATAAAAAGAGCTGAAAAAATAAATTTGTAGATAAACGTTGCATATGTTGCTTCCCAAATCTCTTTTTTGCTATGGCGATTTTGCGATTCTACTGCGACATGCATGCCCATTGAATCAGAAAGAGCGTCAGCTAATGAAATGGTTATGATTCCTCCAATAACAACTAATTGGGAATTCGTACTTGAATAAAGTCCGACCATAAGTCCAACTGTTGTTATGATTCCTGAAGTAAGGCCAAAGTTAAAACCAGCACGTATAGATAGTTTCATGGGAAATCTTAAATAACAATGTTAATTTATTAATATAAATAATTATTTATTAAATTTTTTAATAGATTTCAATTCCAACTTTAGAATTATTAACATCGTTAATTTTCTTTTTAACGCCTTTTAATAATTTTTTTTATCAATTTTTGATTTATTTGTTTAAATATTATTATTAAAAATTGCTTTTTATAATAGGATCTATTTCTCATTGACTTTCAGTTCATCATTGATAATCCTTGCCATATGTCCATCATCTGAAAATCCAATAAGGAATAAATCACATAAAGCAATTTTTTTCAGCTGCACTAAAATTTTATTTTTTATAAAAAGAACAATATATTTTATCTTCAAATATTTATTTACTATTATTAGTTAATTTAACAAATCGATTAAAAAGAAATTTTTATTTACAATTTTTTTAATTAATTCGTCAGCCCCTTTTATTACATTATAAGTCATAGGCCCATTCATAGTTTTGGGTTGAATGCCTATAAGTTTTATTTCTTTTATATATTGAGATAAATATTTCATCAGGACCGAAAGGGGAATACCATGGGTACTAACATGCATCAACCCAATTTTTTCCTTTGGGACAAATCGAATTTCACCAGGACTAAGATTCATATCTACTGCATCAACTAAAATAACAATTTTTGGTTTTTTTTGTTTTATTGTTCCGGTATAGTTTTCTGGTGCAATTCCTGTGTCAAGGACTTCGATGTCTTCTAATCTCAATTTTATTAGTTCATCAGCAATATAGGGCCCAACTGCATCATCGCCTCCATCTCTATTGCCAATACATACAATCAGATATTTCAATTGTATCCCTCATTTTTTATGTGCATGAAAAAGGTTGTAATTTTAATTAATTTCCATAAAAAACAGGTTTTCATTGTCTCAGTGAATTCCACAACCTTTTAATACCTTTTAGAATTACCAATCAATCAGATTTATAAGATATAATACTGGAGGTACAATTCAATGGCCAAAGGACTTCCTAAAGCCTTTAAAAAAGCACTTTGGGTTTATCATATAAACTCAGGATCCTGTAATGGATGCGATATTGAAATCATTGCCGCTCTCTGTCCAAGATATGATGCAGAGCGATTTGGTATTAAACTTGTTGGATCCCCCCGTCACGCAGATGTATTACTTGTAACTGGACCTGTTACACGACAAATGGTTGATAAAGTAAAACGTGCATATGAGCAAATGCCAGATCCAAAAGCAGTGCTTTGCATTGGTAATTGTGGAAATACGGGTGATGTTTTCTATGAAGCCTACAATTTAGTTGGGCCAATTGATAATGTCATTCCTGTTGATGTGCATGTTGTTGGATGCCCTCCAAGACCTGAAAATATAATTATGGGTGTTGTTAAAGCCTGGACGAAACTAGAAACATTGGAGGCGAAATAATGGCTTCTCAAAAAATTCTTACCCCAAATGAAATCGTTAAATCATTCAAAGATACTTTTTCAAAACAAATTTTAGATGCTCGCATTGAAAAACATGTTCGTGGATTGAAAAAGAATGAAATTTTTCATATATGGCTTAAAGTAGATAAAACAGCATATCATGCTGCTGTTGAACATCTTTTTACATTTGAAAAATATCCTCATTTTGCGGTATCTTCTGGTTATGATCTTGGTAAAACGATTGAGATTATCCATCATTTTTCATTATACTGTGGAGAAAAATTAAGAGCCATATCGGTTAATATCACGGTTCCACTTCAAAAAACAGATCTTACTATTGACACAATTACCGATCTTATCCCTGGAGCCCTTATTTCAGAGCAAGAAAAACAAGAAATGCTTGGAATTAAAGTGGTTGGCATTCCAAAAGATGAACGTGTTTTTATACCAAATGATTTTCCTGAAGGAATGTATCCTTGGAGACGTGATGAAACTGGACCCGAGAAAATGGTACGCAATTTACATGATGAGGTGAAAACATGACTGAGAACACAACAAAAAGTTCTTATCAAATTCCTATAGGACCGATTCATCCGGCGTTAAAGGAACCAGTGAAATTTAATTTTGAAATTAAAGGCGAAAAAATTATTGATGCAAGTGTTGAACTTGGCCATGTTCACCGGTCAATTGAATGGGCTGCAACAAGAAGAAACCCTGTTCAAATTTTATATCTTGCCGAAAGGATTTGCGGTATTTGTTCATATTGTCATCCAATGGCTTTTGCACTTGCCACCGAGAGAGTTGCAGGAATTGAAGTTCCAGAAAGAGCTCAGTATCTTAGGGTAGTTCATCAAGAACTTGAAAGGATATGTTCTCATGTATTATGGGCAGGTGTGGCGGCACATGAGATAGGATTTGATACAGTTTTATTTTTAACCTGGCAAGTGAGAGAAGCGGCACTCGACTTAACGGAATATCTTTGTGGAAATAGGGTGACCAAAGCAATTACGCAGATTGGTGGAGTCCGTCGAGACATCACACCTGATATGCATTCTTATATTCATAAACAATTAAATATTATTAAAGAAAGTTGGGAAAAATTACGAAAAATATACCTTGATGATAAAACATTTAAGCTTCGTAGCCAAGGAATTGGTGTTTTAACAAAAAAAGATGCGTTGCAACTTTGTGCTGTTGGCCCAACCACGAGAGCCTCAGGTGTAAAAAAAGATGCTCGCATTGATCAACCATATTTCTCGTTTGGTGATTTTGATATTGAGTATATGACTCCAGATATTGTAACTGGTGAGGTCAATGGAGATGTATATGATAGAATTATTGTCCGTCTTCTTGAAGTAAAACAATCTGTTGAACTTATTGAGCAAGCAATGAAGGAAATGCCAGAAGGTGACATTGTTGCAGAACCTAAAATTGCAAAACTTCTAAACACTCTTAAAAAAATCGAGGGTGAAGGAATAGGAATAATGGAAGCCCCACGCGGTGAAGTATTTCATTATGTCAGATATGTGGGTGAAGAATTTCCTTATTCTTGGAAGGTACGTGCACCAACTTATTCCAATATTTTACCATGGATACCAATGCTAATGGGTGAACAAATTGCAGATATTCCAATTGTTGCAGCATCAACTGATCCCTGCATGAGTTGTACTAACCGTGTTGGAATTGTTGAAAAGGATAGGCAATATGAAATTACTGGTGAAGACCTTCATAGAATGAGTATTGAAAAAACAAGGAGGCTAATGAAATGAAATTTGTCATGATACCAAAGGCCTTTGCTCAAATGTTTAAAAAGCCCTATACAAACAAATTTCCAGCAAAATATGCGCCAGGAAATGTTACAGGTTTTTTAAAAGCCGTAGGTGAAGGAAAAGCATCGATTAATCCTCCAGTTGAAACGCCACCAAATTTTCGTGGAAAAATCCAATATGATAAAGAAACTTGCATTGGATGTAAATTATGTTTAAAAGTATGTCCAACAGAAGCAATTGAGTTTAAGGAAGATGAGAAAAAAATAAAGATTTATCTTTCACGTTGTTGTTTTTGTTCGCAATGTAATGATATATGTCCTAAAAATTGCTTATCGATGAGTAATGAATTTTTACTAGCAGATACTGATAAATATTCAAAGGATTTAATTGTTGAATAATATCAATTGAAAAATCCTTTATCAATCATGATCTAAAAGCCATTTATGGATAACTGGATATACTTCATTTTTTGCATGGATTCCTAAATTTAAATCAAGATGTCCATAATTTGCTTTATATCCATTTCTTTTTGAAAAATGATGAAATGTTTTATCTTTACTTGTCACTCTATTCACTGTTTCTTTTACATCTTCGGGGGGTGCTGCTTTATCTGCTTCTCCAGCTATTGCTAGTAATGGATGGGTAAAAAGATCTAGATTTTTTTTATAATCATAGGTTATAAAAAATTGTATTAACACTTTTGAATAACCAAATAAATCGTATAACCATGGATAACGAGGATATTTACAAAAGGTATTGTGCCTGAAGAAAACGGAAAAATGGTTAAATATTTTTGAAGAAATTAAATTATTCATTCCAATTTTTAAATATAATTCAAATATTTCTGGTTTAATATTTTCAGGATCTGCGCCAAATGCCTTAAAGGATTTATCAATTTCAGGAATTCGTTGTATTAATTCGGAAATATTAACGGGAAATGCAATGTTTCGTGGTGCGATTCTAGTTATTAATTCAAGTAAAGGATTTTTGTACTCAAAAATAGCTGGTGAACCAATAGTAACCACTCCTTTAATGGTTTTATGAGAATCCACATTTTGTCCATATGCATAGATAATCATACCACCCATGCTTTTTCCAACCCAAAGAATTTTTTCTTTTCTTTTTCGTTTTTTAAAATAATATGCCTGTATGTACTTTAGAATGGTTGGAATATCTTTTTCAACATATTCATCTAAACACCAGATGTATTTTTTAGGATGCTCTTTAGGATTAAATGTTGGATTATCTCCTCTACCGCGAAGTTCTATAACCCAAACATCATGAGAAATAGTGTCTTTATCAAATCCCTGTGATAAATATGCTGCAAGACTATATTGCTTCCATTCATCTGTTTTTACGTCACCAAAATCACAACTATTTTTATTTGCAGCCAGCCCATGGCATAAAACAACTGGTGTTTTTGCCTGTTTCTTAGTATTTGCTGGATAATGCAATAATCGAAGCGTCCAACCGTCATCGGTTGGTTGTGTATAATGAATTTCACAGAGATCCTTTTTCATATGATCAGTTTGAACATAAGTAACTTAAGAGTTTTTTTTAATCGTTAACATATTTCTTTCTTATAACTCACGGCTGAGAATACTGCGTGGACTGAAGTGAAACGAAAGTCCCGCAGATGAAAAGCCGTCTCTCTTTTTAACGACCAACTGATATTTTTTTTCTGTTGCACGCGGCACACCACAAGGG
>Ga0272442_10000264_pt1 | contig 88503 bp, 91 predicted proteins | sample SSMForm2O_FD_200262 | JGI IMG/M metagenome (GOLD analysis project Ga0272442, IMG submission 200262) | Marine sediment archaeal communities from Little Sippewissett salt marsh, Falmouth, MA, United States - SSM-Form-2O | ecosystem: Environmental > Aquatic > Marine > Wetlands > Sediment ...
GCCATTACCCTTCGGCACTTCCGGAAGAAGAACCAGCGAAGTAGATTCAACTACTTCTCGATCTCTCTCAAGTAAATCCACAAGCCCAACCCTCATGCCCACTGAGGACATGAGCATACGAGGGCTCTGAGCCCGACAAGGTACTTCGAAGCTTCGGGGACATCCTTGAGCCGCTGTCGGCTGCCGGCCCTCAGGTACGGCGGCCGCAATGCGCCGACGCGGGACTTGGACTTGTTGTGCACCGAGCATGTTACCAGAACGAACCGTCCTGTCGTCGCACGCATCTCCGGCTTGCCCTTGGACTTGAGCGCGCTGCCCAGGTCCTGCGCGGCATTCACGTGCCATTCCAGCTTGCCGACCGGCACCTCGTCGCCCATGCGGAACACGTGAGCGTCGTCGATGGGTGTCTCCTGTTGCGAGGCATACGGCCCCGGCGAAACAACGCCCTCGCCTTCGTCATCATGCGGTTGACCGCCGCTGCATCCGACAACAAGCACCAGACCGCACAACACGACCACGCGCGAGGACCAGCGCAGAGAATGCGCCGCCTGCGTCGCCAATCTGCCCGCGGGCGCTCCACTAGTGAACTTGCGGCCAACTGCAGTACTACTCACGACCTTCTCCTTCTGTCTGTGCCACACTCCGCGCGGCGGCGATACTGGTCTGCATGAGCCCAAGCAGCGCGGATACGGGAATCAAGGCTATCCGGCGCATACCGCTCACCGAGGACACCGTCCGCAGCGGGCCCGTCATCTCGGTCATAAATTCGCTCATGATTCGCTTGTTTTCAACTTCACCTTCTTCCTTGACCGACACCAGTCGGTGCAGCGCGTACAACCCCATCAGGAAAGAGATGAGGAAGAGGAAGTCCAGGGCCTTGAGGTTCACTGCATATACCGAGAGCTTCCGGGCCGGATCCGCCCAGTTAATCGCCAGATCGAGCGATCTTGCCGAGAAGAAGTCCGCAAGAACGCCGCCTACGAGAGGGCCAAGCGCACCAGCCAGGGCACCGGTGATCCCGAAGACGGTCATGTACCCGTGGGCCTGCTCCTTCGGGCTGAGCTTCAAGGCAATGTTCACCGATGCTATTACGGTCCCCGCCGTGGCCATGCCACTCATCACGTGGATGAGAACCAGCAACGGATACGTGAGGACGTGCTTCTCTGGCATGGTTGTGAAACACCAGGCCAAGACAGAAAGCAGGAACAGCAACCCGCTCGTCGACATGACCGACTTGTTCGAGAAGCGATCTGCCAACCTGCCCCAGACGCGCAGGAACACCAGGTTGGTAACCTGGCTGACCACGACCAGCATCGTAACCAGGAAGAGGGATATCTCTATCCTCTTGAGCATGTATATCACGAAGAACGGACCGGCCATGTTCACCGCGAAGTTCCAGGACGCGATGAAGTAGAGAAGACGGCGGTAGTTGCGGTCCTTCATCGGTGTCACCAGCAACGACCGGATGTTTCCCGTACCCACCTCCGGCATAGTGGGTTCAGGGATACGAGATATCGCCATCGCGCCCAGCAGGCCGAAGACCATGCCTGCAGCAAAGATCAGCGAGTACCCATACAAGGGATTGGCCGGGTGGGCGTCCTTCCACCAGGTGACGAAGTACCCGCCGGCCAGAGTCAGGGACAGCGCGAGGGCTGTACCCAGGGCAATTCGAGTGGAGAAGACCCGGCCCATCTTCTCGGAGGGAACAACGTCCCGCAAGAGCGAGTTCCAGGCCGGGCCAGGCAGTGCTGCGACCAGGCTGGCGATGATCAACCACTGGAGCATGAAGGTCATACCCCTGTCAACGAACAACACCGGGATCAGGATGATGAAGATCCACAGGAGGCGCGCGGCACCCACGCACACTGCGGTCAACAGCTTGCGCTTGCGAAACCTGGTAAGGAGCCACAGGCCGGGCAGTTGCATCAGTTGACTCAAGAAAGCGATGGTAACCAGCAGCCCGATCTCGTAGTTGCTGGCTCCAAGAGCCAACGCGAAAGCGGTGATGAAGACGCCGCCTTGGAGCGTGATCATGGCCGTCGAACACACGCCGTCGACCACGATCATCCGCAGCCCTAGACGCGTGTCCTGTTCGGAAAGAGCGTCCTTTGTTGTGAAGGTGTCTCGCAGGATTCTCTGCAGCATCTCGGGGCCTACTTACCGCCTATCCATTTGTTCCGCCAGAAGTAGAACAGCATCACCCCGGCGGTGGCCAACATGGCGCACCATGCGCCCGGGTATCCCCAAGAGGACTTAAGCTCAGGCATTTTCTCGAAGTTCATGCCGTAGACTCCCGCGATGAAGGTCATGGGGATAAAGATGGTAGCTATTATGGTCAGCACCTTCATGACCTCGTTCATCCGGTTGCTGACGCTGGAGAGGTACGTATCGACCATGCCCGAGACCACGTCGCGGTAGGCCTCGACCACTTCCAGAACCTGAATCGCGTGGTCGTAGACATCGCGCATGTAGACGTGCGTGCTCTCCTTGATCAGCTCAGACTCCGCCCGAGTGAGGCCCGCGATCGCCTCGCGCAGCGGCCAGATTGCCTTGCGCAGGAAGACCAGTTCCTTCTTCATGCGATGTACTCTGGCCAGCACGTCCGGCGCGGGGCGATTGGCCAGCACGTCTTCGAGAACCTCGATTCGATCGCTGAGCCCCTCCAGCACCACGAAGTAATTGTCCACGACCGCATCGAGCAGAGAGTAGGCCAGGTAGTCCGAACGCTGTGCCCTGATGCGCCCCTTCGACTGGCGAATCCGGTCGCGCACCGAGTCGAAGACGTCGCCGGGCTTCTCCTGGAAGGAAATCACGAAGTTCGGACCGAGGATCAGGCTGACCTGTTCGGCGTCGATCTCGCCGGCCGCGTCCCGGCTCAGCATCTTGAAGGACAGGAAGATGTAGTCCACGTGATCCTCGAGCTTGGGACGTTGGCCGGTGTTGACAATATCCTCGAGGACCAGCGGGTGCAGCTTGTACTGCGCGCCGACGCTTTCCATGATCTTCGCGTCGTGAAGCCCGTCGAAGTTGATCCAGGAAACGGTCGGCGTCTGCCGGTACGGAAAGCAGTCCTCGAGCTTGGCGACCTGCTTCTCTTCGAGATGCTGCTCGTCGTAGTCGATTACGGTAATGCCTATCGCCGCGGTCCGCTCTTCGCCCACGTAGACTGGCGTACCCGGAGGCAACCCTCGCTTCTTGGCGGCTCTCTTCTTCAGAATCTTGTACATGATGGCACTCGAAACTCCCGTCAGGAGACCAAGCCGGGGACCGCGTCGACTCGCGGCCCCCGGTTTTCGTTCTGCGCCATCACGATCCCTCGTGTGGCCCGATTACTCGTCATTGAGGAAGGACCTTTCAGCTCGCGAACGGCTCCTTGATCACGTCCTTGGCGCCCTTGATGGAGCCGACCAGCGCCTTGCGCACAGTCTGGCCGGCATCAGTGCCGATCTCGTCGGCGGCCTCAATCGCTCCGGTCACGGCGCTCGTCATGGCCTTGGTCGCGTCAGCACCGACCTTCTCGGCAGCCTCGATGCCCGCCTCCGTTGCCGACACCGCCGTCTTCCCGAGGTCCCCGCCCACTTCGGCTGAGCCCTTGATAGTGCCGCGGACAGCCGACTTGAGCGTCGTGAAGACGTCCCCGCCAACTTCGGAGGCAGCGCTAACCGCGCCACGGGTTACCTTGGCAGCGCTTTCGGTCGTGGCTGTCGTTACGTCCGCGGCGCCCTTGACGGCCGTCAGCAGTACGTCGCGCGTTGTCTCCATGATGGCAATCGCGGTTTCACCAACACCCTTGATGGCGACCGATGGTCGCCGCCTTGGACGTCCGTCCGATGGTAGAGAGATTGAATCCTGTCATTCCCGTCTCCTTTCAGAAGCTTCCACTAACTCGACCAAGATACACACGCCGGGGCGCCTACGCGACACCCGCTGACGCAACTATTTCCGTCTTGCCACCGAGCACAAAGTGCTTTCTGATCGTGGACGTCCCATGCGTCCAGGCATGGCTCCAACCCGCCCCGAGTCAGGAGGCGTACTGCCTCAACCGCGTGGCGCCCAGGCCCGCTTCCCGTCGGTCGCTCCCTCGAGCGCACAAGGCGCTTAGCCCACCGAACCGCAAGTCTTGACCAGCGGCCCGTTCTTCAGTGCGGGCTGCTGGCTCTCGAACGAAGAGCGATCAGAACGGTACATGATGCCTATTGGGATACCCTTGCCCCACTCAAGGGAAGTGAGCAGTGCCCTTTCGCGATCGCGGGGGTCGTAGTCCTCAGGCAATGGCGTGACTTGCTCCTTGTACCACTTGAAGGTATTGACCTTGTTGAAACTGACGCAGGGCTGGAGGATGTCCAGCAGGGCAAAGCCCTCTGTCTGGATTGCCTGGAGCATCATCTCGGTGAGGTGGTCGGGCAGCACCGAAGTGGAACGTGCCACAAAGGAGCAGTCCTCCACAATGGCCAGGGCCAGCGGGTTCAGCGGTTGGGCGGTAACCCCGTGAGTGTGGATCTTGGTCACGAAGCCCGGTTGGCTGGTCGGTGAAGCCTGCCCCTTGGTCAGGCCGTAGACCTGGTTGTTATGAACGAAAGCCTTCACGCCGATGTTGCGCCGCAGCGCGTGCAAGAGGTGGTTGCCACCCTCCCCGTACATGTCGCCATCTCCGCTGGTGACGATGACGGTCAGTTCGTGATTGGCCAGCTTGATCCCGGTGGCCGCCGGCAGGGCCCGACCGTGCAGTCCGTTGAAGACATTGGCCTCGCTGTAGTGCGGGCACTTGGCGGCCTGACCTATCCCTGAGGCCAGCACCAGTTGGCGGCGGTCGAGCGCGGCCCTTTCAATGGCCGCGTCCAGGCACTTGAGGATGGTGAAGTTCCCGCAGCCCGGACACCATGCCGGATTCCCGACTCGACCGACGCGACTCACTGCGAAACCCTCCCGGCAATCCCTTGGCCCGTAAACGGCAAGCCGTCATAGCGCAGCATCGGCGAGAAGTCCTCCAGCGCGCCGATGCTCCTGAGTAGGCCGGCCAACTGGGATGTTGCGTTCCCCTCCACCACGTGAATCCTGCGCCCGGCCAGCAACGGCGCGATACGCCTTGCGTCCAACGGCCAGACCTGGGCGAAGTGTATCATGCAGACGTCACGTCCGGCAGCGCGCAGCAGGTCCACCGCTTCGCGGCATGGTCCGTAGGTGGAGCCCCAGCACAGCAGCACCTCTGCGGCCGGTCCCGGGTATGTCTCGGGGCATAGCGCTTCGTCCAGCAACGCCCGTCTCTTACGCAAGCGCTTGTCCTGCTGCTCCAGGTGGGCAGCCAGGTCCTCGGTAAGATGCCCGTCGGCGGTATGCTCGTCCGAGTCAGTGATTACGAACGGTCCGGAGCCGGGCAGCGCCCGCGGCGAGACCCCGTTTTCTGTTATCGCATAACGATGGTAATCCTCACTCGGAGACGGAACCACGCAACGGTCAACGGGGTGAAGTTCTTCTGAAAGAGCCGCGATATTCTTCTGCATGTCCGCCAGGAACTGATCGATCATCAGGATTGCCGGCGTCTGAAAGCGGTGTGCGGTCTCCAGCGCTCGGCGCGTCAGCGCGTGGCATTGAGCAAGGTGCCCGGGCGCAAAGACGGCTCGCGGGAACTCCCCGTGGCCGGAGTGAACGGCCATGTTGAGGTCTTCCTGGCCGGTGCGCGTGGGCAGACCGGTGGCCGGCCCCGGTCGCTGTGAGTTCAGGATCAGGATGGGAAGCTCGGTCATGCCTGCCAGGCTGACGCCCTCGCCCATTAGCGCAAGTCCACCTCCGCTGGTGGTAGTCATGGCCGGCACGCCGGCATAGGAGGCCCCGCAGATCATATTCACCGCGGCTATCTCGTCCTCGGCCTGCTCGACAACAATCCCGTATCGGTCCGCACAGCCGGCCAGATGCGTGAAGACTCCGGTCGATGGGCTCATCGGGTAACTGCAGACCAGCTTGACTCCGGATGCAGCCGCGCCCAGTCCCACCGCCTCGCTACCGGAGTAGACCCGCCCGATCGGATCGACGTTGCCCTTCGGCCCCGGCACGGACCCGCAGCGGGACTCGACCAACGCCGCCCCTCGCTCCAGGCAGGCTATGTTGCGCTCCACCACCCCTTCGCCCTTCCTGGCAAAGCGGGTCTTGAGCAGCTTCAGCGCCGGTTGGGGGGCGTAGCCGAGCAAGGCCAGGATCGCGCCTACAGCCACCGAGCCAACCATCACCGCCATGCCACCTGTTTCGCGGGCCACGGTGGTCAGCGGCAGCGTCAGGCTTCCCTCGCGCTCCTGATCGCCGTCACTGATCACCAGGCAATCCGCACCGGCATCATGACAAAAATGCTCCAGAGCCTCATCGGTAAATGCCACCATCAGGTTGGCGGTCTCGCGCGCAGAAGACAGCTCAACGTCGGCAATGCGAACATCGTAGCTGTTGGCCCCGCCGCGCACGCGGGACATGTAACTCTGCGAGCCAAACACGTGCAGCCCGCCCGCGACCAGTACATCGATAAGCAGGTTCCCGGCGGACTGCACCCCCTGTCCCGCCTCACCACAGATGCGAATGTTAAGGTCCACTGAATGGATCCCCTCCGTTCCCCGCGGTGCTGTGCTGCACGAACGACTTCGATGAGGTAACACACGTCGCGCTTTACCCATTCCAAGCAACTTGCATGCCAGCCTGTCCGCACAACTGCATCTCGCAACCGTCGCAATGACGCTGGTTGCGGCGCGCTTCCCGTCACTGCGATCCTCGTTGCCGCCAAGGAATCTGGCAGTGCGCAATGAAGCCCTTCAGCTACCTTTCCCACTTGGCAACCACTTGCCGCGGCTGAAGAGCCTGGGTACGGCGATCTTCCTGACTGTCTCGATCAAGAAGACACCTGTGCCTGCCGCGACAACCACCATCCAGGCGCCAAGCCCCAGCGGCACAGTCTTGAACACGAGCTGCAGCGGCGAAAGATACACCACCCCTATCTGCAGACAGACCGCAAGGAGCAGTGCCCAGACCAGCGGGCGGTTGCTGAGGAACCCCAACTTGAACGCGGAGTGCTCATCCGACCGGGCGTTGAAGACAACGAACCACTCAAAGGTCACCATCGTGGTGAAGGCGATTGTACGAGCCTCTTCGAGCGGCATGTGCTGACTCGCCCAGCGGAACACCAGGAAGACCGCGATCCCCAGAGCTCCTGCCAGGAATCCGACCCGGTAGAGCATGCCGGGAAAGAGCAGGCCAACCCGTGGGTCGCGAGGTCGGTGATGAAGCTCGTCCCCGATCTTGGACTCCAAGCCCAGAGGTATGGACATTATCGTGCCGGTAACCAGGTTCACCCACAGGACATGTATGGCCAGCAGTGGGGCCTTGCCCAGGATGAGCACCGACAGAATCAATGCCAGCAATTCACCGAAACACGTCGTCAGCAGAAAGAACGTGACGTTCCTGAGGCGACCGAAGATCGCCCGGCCCTCTTCGACGGCCGCGACAATGGTGGCGAAGTTGTCGTCAGCCAGAACCACGTCGGAAGCTTCCTTGGCGACGTCGGTCCCCATCTTGCCCATGACTATGCCGATGTTGGCGGCTTTGAGCGCCGGCGCATCGTTGACGCCGTCGCCATTCATGGCCACGACTTGGCCTCCCGCTCGGAAGGCCTGCACTATGCGGAGCTTGTGCAGTGGTTCGATGCGCGCGAAGACCGACACGCTCTTGATGTGCCCGGCAAGTGTCTCGTCAGTCATCCCGGTCAGTTGGTCTCCGGTAACAGTCTCTCCTTTCGCAAGCCCCAGCTTGTCTGCGACCGAACGGGCGGTGATCCTGTTGTCTCCGGTAATCATCACCACCCGGATGCCTGCCTTCTTGCACTGGTCAACTGCCTCGATCGCCTCGGGCCGCGGCGGATCGCTCATTCCCGAGAGACCCACGAACACAAGCCCGCCAAGCAGGTGCTCCTCCAGGATCTCTGAGTGATCGCATGCGCACTCGACGTAGGCAGTAGCCATGACCCGCATCGCCTCTGCTGCGAGCCCCGCATTCGCTTCCAGAACGGCGTTCCTGTCTTCTTCGGTAATGTCGCGAGCACCGTCGCCATACAGGAGGCGGGTGCTCATGGCCAGCAGCCGTTCCGGAGAACCCTTCACGTATGCGAGGCGACGGCCCTCCACCGCGTGCAGCGTGGCCATGTACTGCTTCTCACTCTGGAAGGGGATCTCGCTGAGCCGCGGGAACGCATCTTCCAACCGCTCCTTGTTCATCCCGGCCTCCGCCGCGCTGACTGGCGGGCCATGGCTGTGCGGCAGCGCATGATTCCTCTGCCGCGCGTAACGAGCGGAGCACCATAAGGCTCCCGCCGGTACGCTTCGATCGCGGCGGTCACGACCACGATGAAGGCGAACTCTTCAAGCAGCAGACGCCCGGGGCATGCCGTCCGCGCCGATGCATTGCCCCTGTTGGTCATGTCACACCGGATAGCCAAGCACACTCGCCTCGCCGGATGGACCACGAAGCTGTTGCAGCCAACAACGCGCTAGTCCTTGAAGGGCTCCTTGATCACATCCTTGGCGCCCTTGATGGAGCCTACGAGGGCTTTGCGCACGGCCAAGCCAGCTTCGGTACCGACTTCGTCGGCCGCTTCGATCGCCCCGGTCACGGCGCCGGTCATGGCCTTGCCGACATCGGCACCGATTGTCTCGGCGGCCTCGATCCCGGCCTGGGTTGCCGCTACCGCGGTCTTTCCGAGATCGCCGCCCAGTTCCGCGGAGCCACGAATGGTGCCTCGCACCGCCGACTTGAGCGTGCCAAACACATCTTCGCCCGTATCGGCGGCGGCGCTAACCGCACCGCGCGTCACTTTGGCGGCGGCCTCCGTCGTGGCCCCGGTAACGTCGCCTGCGCCCCGGACAGCCGTCAACAGAACATCGCGGGTCGTTTCCACAACCGTCATGGCCGTCTCCCCGGCGCCTCTTATTGCGCCGATGGTCGCTGCCTTGGCGGTTCTGCCGATGGTGGACAGAGTGAATCCGGACATGTCATCGCTCCTTTCGTTCGAGAGATGGCTGAGTACTTGTCGGCCGCATGATGCGTCCCGTGTCAGCCCGCAAATGCTTCAGAACCTCACTGCCTATTCGCCAGCGGCCATCTGTACGATCAACCGCACGGACTTGTTCATCTCGACTGCTCCTGCGATCAGAGTCCAGTGGAGTGCAAACTGTCATCTTCGCCGCCTGGGCGTGGTCCCGTAGTACTCGCGGACCCGGATTACCACTTGCCGCTCAGTCATCGGGTTGGCCTCAATGACGTCATCCAGTCTCGCTGCCATCGCTTGCGATTTGCCGATTCGCTCGCCAACTCGCGACTTGAGCATCCCGCGCCCCAGCAGGACGATCTCTGTGGCACCGGCGACCGCGTCGAGGACCCTATCCAAGAATATCCGCACGTGCTCACGGCGCCCCTCGCCTATCCTACCGTCGGAGGCCAGGTCCTGCGGCCCCAGGGCAGCGTTGAAGCGCGATTCGCCTGCAAGTCTGCGCCCAGGTTTCACGCCGGATTCAATGTGTTCCACATCGATCTGACCGTCGTCAACCCAGATGATGGTGGCTCGTGCGTGGTCGATCCACACGCCAACCTGCTTCCTCATCGCACTCCTCCGTTAGCGGGAGACAGCGGAAGCACCTCGGCCTCGCTGCGTTTGATGAGGACCTTGTCACCCAGTGGCTTAAGCTTCATCTTTGCCTTCCTCCATTGCCGTGCCCTTCCAGGCGCGGCGTCGCATCTCATCAAAGAACGGCGTGCACTGCCGTTCGACGCACTCGACGGCATACAGGTACATCGCCGCTGACCATGTCTGCCAGTCATTCCCTGAAGGACGACCGTCCTGGGCCTTGATCCACTCATTGAACCCGAAGGCCCGTTCCGTTCGTCGACTGCGAGCCACGAGTTCCGTCAGGTTCATGAGCTTGCGGTGCGCTACCCGGTGAAAGCCTGCGGCGACCATCGCGGCGACGTAGAAGCCGCAGATGAAGGGCCACACGCCGCCGTTGTGATAGTCGCCAAGACGGTTGTGGCGGTCGTAGCGCGCCTTCCAGTCGGGATCGGTCCGGCGAACAAAAGGGAAGAGGTTGGGCGGGAGTTCCCCGACCATGTCGCCACTGCCGCGCATCGCAACACATTCGCCCTCCACCCAGGCAATGATCTTGCGGGCACGGGAGCGACTGGCCAGCCCCGTCAGAATCGCCAACGAGTTGCCCAGCAGATCGAAGCGCTCGTTCACGTAGTGCTTGTAGGCCCACAGCGCGTAGTAGGGCTTCCGGCGAATCACCAGATTGCCGTGCACATGGTGCTGGTGGGGGTGCGAGAGCACTGTGAAGCGATTCATCATGCTCCGCAGGACGTCGGCTTCGCCTGCATGCCCGTGCAGTTGCAGATAGGCGTGTGCCACGGCGTTTACGTACAGGCTGAAGCCGGGCACCCACTGCTCGTCGCGCCAGTCGCTGGTGGGCTGCTGGGCGACCATCAGCCGGTCTTCCGGGCTCTGGTAGACCATCCAGGTCAGGGCTTTCTCGGCGGCCTCAGTCAGAAACGCGTCTTCCCCGGTATGTTTTCGGTAGAGCCCCAATCCGAACAGGAAGAGCGGCGTGGTGTCGCTGGCGCCCCGGTCTTCGGGGTCGTGTGCAAACGAGGGGATGTGTCCGTGCTGCGTCTGATTGCGAGCCAGGGCCTCAAGCGTGCGCCGTAGCGCGTCGACAAGCTTCGGCTCATCGCTGACCAGCATCCCCAGCGCGCTGATCATCAGATCCCGGGTGTAGGGCTCGGGATAGCCCCACGCAGCGGTTCGAGGCAGTCCCTTGTGGGGTCCCTTGGCGTTGTTGAGCAGCACCTTCAGCGCCGTCGCCGTGGCTTCTTCGATCAGTGCCTGCGACTTGGGCTTCACGCCTTGGCCATTTCCATCTTCTGGGACACAGATTCCAGAAACCGGCGGGCTACAAGACGGTAGTCATAGAGCTCGACCGCTCGCTTGCGACCGGCCTCGCCCATCCGGCGACGGAGATTCGTATCACTCATCAGCTCCAGGAGATAAGTGGCGATGTCGTGTGCGCTCGCGCGGAAGTCTACCGGCCGCGGGCGTTCGAAAATCACGCGGTGATTGGGTTCGTATCCCGACTCTTCTCCCAGCGTCGTCTCCATCGCACGGATCTCAAGGGCCACGTTGGCCAACAAGGCGGTTTCCCCGTGCACCAACGTGTCGGCCGGCCCCATGGCGTTGATGCTGATCACCGGCTTGCCGCAGGCTCCGGCCTCCACCTGGGGCATTCCAAAGCCCTCCAGGCGGGAGGGCGCCGCGTAGATGTCGCAGGCAGCCATCAGGTAAGGCATGAAATCCCTTGAAACCACGTTGGTGGTGTAGATCACCTTGTCCTGCAGACCCAGCGAGGTGGCCAGTTGCAGATCCTGGAGATTCTGGGCTTCGGTACGCGGCTGCGGCCAGACCTTGCAGACGTACTTCCACTTCGGCGCCTGTTTGGTGATGAGCGCCAAGGCCTGCATGACCTCCTGAGAGCCTTTGGAGGCCGCGTCGCCGCCGACCGTTAGTATCATGATCTCGTCAGGCGCCACGCCAAGCGCTTCTCGGACCACGGCGACTTTGGGATCGTCCCGAGTTCGAGGAACGAATGCGTCGGTGTCGCAGCCCACGGGCAGCACTTCGAGATTCTGCTCCTCAATACCGTCGCGAATGTACACTTGCTTGACCCAATTGGAGGTCACCATGACCAGCGGTAACTTGTTGAGCGCCTCGCGGTAGTTGGCTATATACCCGTCGGCCACATACCAGGGCACGCATTTCACTCCGAAGCGCTGCGGGTGGAGCACGATATGCGGCGTATGACCCCAGTACCCTACGCCGATGGTTACGTCCGGCTTGAACCAACGGTAGTACCACTCCTTCTCCTGGGCGGACTCGAAGTGGACCCCGTGGGCGTCCACACCTTCGGCCAGCAGCCCGCGATGAAGCAGGTTCCCCTGCGTGGCCAATCCACCCGGCGACGGCGGGTAGTCGTAAAGAACCAGGACTTTCAACTTCTCCGCCATCTTCTCCGCTCCTTCGCTCCGCCATGGCGCTCGCCGACCAGGGATCGGCGATCCCTGTAGTCAAAAGCCTCGATGCGAGGAGTGGTGCGTGCCTCGAAGCTGTCTTGTGCAAAGCCGTAGATCCCGGTGATGATCTGGTGCTTGCTCTTCCACACGGCCTCCGGCAACTCGCAGACGAAATCTGCCTCGTCCAGGGCCGTGGGCAGGTGGCAACGGCCGCCATCGCTGTAGGCGAAGGTCCACAGGGCCTCGGTCTGCAGCCGGCCCATCTTCCACAGCGTCCTCATTGCCTTGCCCACTTCCTCGTGTCGCCCGTGACGGGTATACTCGCCCTCCCGGCTGTGAGTGATGATGAGGTCGTAGGAGACTCGCGGCAACGTGTTCAGAACGGCTTGTTCGACGGCCGGCCCCGGCAATGGCGTCTGCTCCGGCCCATCGTCCAAGTCGCCCATGTTGCCAAACGCTCCGAACTGCCGGAGGGCTCTGTAGAACCTCGGCGCGCGATCAGGATCCTTGCCGCGACACAGGCTGACTACCGTCCAGCGCCATTCGGGATGCATCAACATGTATCCCCCGCACCAGAGAGTCTCGTCATCCGGATGCGCCACGATCACCGCGACGCGTCTGGTGTGCCGGTCCGATTTCATCGTGCGGCCACCTCGAGGACGGCGGACAATGCGCGTGCCGGAGCCGTCATCATCGCACGTTCATGTGGGCCCCGGAAGAGAGCCGGACCCTGTGCCGGATTCCCTCATCCCGGAGCCGTTCTTCGCTGGCCCCGCCGGGCAAGCCGCGGAGGACAGAGAATGTCGAAAGCAGGAGGTCGTCGAACTCATTGCTGCACACGGCCCAGTCCACATCCGCTTCCCGACTGGGCGCGTTCGCGGGAGTCGAGACCATCTCGCTGGCAGCGGCCTCGGCGAACCTCCTTGAAGGCAGGACGATACCGAGCTGGACGCGATAATCCGTTTCGGGTTCGACGCAGAGATACCAGTTCCCCGCGGTCGGATCCACGGGTACGTCGAAGAAGCGAGGCTCGCAGCGAGACCCAGCGACTTCCTTGAGGCGCAGGACCCACTCTCCGTGGTCAGCGTCCGGGTAACCGCCCCGGATGCGTTCGCAAACGCCACCTTCCAGTTCCCAGTAGACGAAGATGCAAAGCGGATCCCGGACCATGGCGACCGCCCGATCAGTGCCATAGCCGGCGGGCGAGTCCGGGCCGCGTTCGACGTGAGGGCAATCGGCATGCGATTGAGGCGGAGGAACTACGTTGAGACTGGTCGGCGGACCGGCGGGTTCAAGCTGGCGCTCGATCAAGCCATCCGCGTCTCGCTTGCCTCGGGACGCAGAACTCGATCGGACCGACTTTGAGCGCTTCTCTGCGGTCGGCGTTACGGGTGGCGGGGCGAGCCCTTCAGCAGGGGACCGCTTCTTCCTCTTGGTCGCACCCAGCACTCGGAGCACCCGCCCCTTGAGCTCGAGCGACCGCTTGCTGATGGCGTTGCGCCCCGCCTTCCCGCGAGGGGCCTCGCGAGGCTGGTCTCTGGAAGGTTTCTTCTTCCTGACCATGGCTTATCCCTCAATGTCCGGGCTTGTGCCCCCGGATACCGTCGCGAGGCCGGAACGCTTTCTCAACCATCGCAGCGAATGCCCCTCATCGTCGGCATCCCATTGCCCTTTTCCGCCGCCCACTTGCTGCTCTCTCGCACCGTCTTCTCCTTGCCGGCCTTTGGCGGCTTCGCGCGCTTCCGTCTCTTGCAGGACTCCATGTCTCTCGACTTCTTCACAATCGACACTCCTTCTAACCTACCCTTCTGACCCGTCACCCGGCTTGGGTTCGGGTTTGGGGTCCGGGTCCGGGTCCGGGTCCGGGTCCGGGTCCGGCTCGGGCTTGGGAGCCGGATCGGGCTCGGCTTCCGAGATGCTATCGCCATCGTCGTCGCCGTCCCGCTCCCCACTATCGGTCTCGATCTCCTGGTCAGCTCCCTCCGGCGCCTTGCTCCTCGAGCACCCGGGACACCCCAACAGACAGATCGCCCCGGCGAAGATTGCCAGCACAAACCACTTGATCCTGTAAGTCACGACAGCACCTCCCAGTCTTCCAGGGGAAGGGAACTCGCACCCTAGCCGTTCAGGCAGATCGGTTCGCAGGACGCACCCGCGTAACGGATCCCTTCGAGTGCGAGCCCTCTTCCCACCATAGCTGCCGGGAGATCGCGCCGGTCATTGTCGCGCTTCAACATACCCGCTCCCGGCAGAAGCACGTTCAAGCCTTCTTTCCCGCTGCTTGCGCCACCTGCCCCTTGAGGCCCAAAGCCTCGCTCCCGCTTCCGTTCGGTTGCAGCTTGCCTTCCCGCGCCAGCCAGCCTAAGCCCTGGTTAACGAGTTCGGAGCTCAAGCCGGTTGCCTTGGCCAGTTGCGACATCGGCATCGGCCCCTTCTCCTGCAGGGTAAACCAGATCTTTCCGGCAGCACTGCCTATTTTCCGTTCCATTCAGAACCTCCTCGGTTTCGCCTCGGTATGCGCCGGTCCACACACGGGAGCCCGGCGGGAATACGCTTCGCACCGCTCATGCCGCTTCCGCTTTCCGGCCTGCAGGTCAAACAAGCCCGGGGTCTCGTACAGTCTGTGCGCTCAGTCGTTCCTAATCGCGATCTTCCTGGGCTTGGCCGCTTCGCTCTTGGGAATCCTGACGGTCAGCACCCCGTCCTTGAATGTCGCGGCCACCTTGGCCTCGTCCACATTGGCGCCGAGATCCAGCAGGCGCGAGAACCTGCCGTAGCTGCGTTCCACCAGGTGGTAGGAGCCTTGCTTCTCTTCCGCCTCCGTCTTCTTCTCCCCGCTGATCGACAGCCGGCCGTGGGCCAAAGACACCTCCACGTCCTTCTCGGTCAGTCCGGGAAGTTCCGCCGTGACCGCGAAGCCGGTCTCGGTTTCGGCGACGTTCAGCCGGGGAACGAAGCCCTGCTCCGTTCCCTGCTGCAGCGGCCGACCCCCGAAGAAGTCCTCGAAGAGACGGTCCATCTCCCGGCGCAGGCTGCTCGCCGGGTAACCCAGTTCGGCCTTGTGGCTGTGCTTTCCCCAGGGCATCAAGCTCATTGCGCTACTCCTTCACTGTTCTCAGCGCGGAAGCGGGGTTCTCAGCTACTCGTGGCTGACTTCGATCCTGCTTCCGCGATGTACCTTGGTGCGCGGCAGAGTAACCTCCAGCACGCCCTAGCTCTTCAGTGCCACCAGCCCCATTTCATCGCCGGCGCCAGAGACTTTGTCCTCCCTGGCCAGCCAGCCGATCGCCTGGTCGGTCAGATGCGCGGGCATGTGTGTCTCGGCGCTGAGCTGTCTCACGTTCATGGCGCCGTTGCCATGCAGCGCCTGCCACGCCCGACCGGCAGCTTCGCCGATGCGCACTTCCCGCTCGAGAGTGCGCTTCTCAAGCGAGAGCACCCCGGCCGATACCATAGCCACGGGCCGGGACTCCGCGCGATCTTCGCCGAATCCAAGCGCCCCGTGGAGGCGAGCCTTCATGTGGATCCATTCGGAGTAGCTGTCTTCCGGGGCAGCGACCGCGAGGCGTCTTCCGCCCGCCGGACGCGGCCGGCGCCGGTCCTCGAAAACCAGTTTGCCCTCGCGCATCAGCCAACCGATAGCCTGGTCGACGACTGCCGCGGGCAGGCCGAGGGCGGCAGCAAGTTCACTCCTCCGCAGGCGGCCCCTTGCGCGGACGAGGCGCCAGACTCTCCCGGCGATCTCCCCGAGGGGGAGCCTGTGGCCGGCGCCTTTGGTCTCAACCACCACCCGGCCTTCCCGGGCCAGCCAGCCGACCCCCTGGTCATGGAGCCCGTCGGGCAGGCTGGTCACCTCACCGAGCCGGGCAACCGACACGGGCCCGGTGGAATGGAGTGCACGGGCCACGGCCTCGGCCGCCTTTTCCGTACGGGCTTCCCGCCTTCGTGCTCTCTTCTCTACGGTCAGCCCTCCCTCCCTGGCCAGCCAGCCGACCCCCCGGTCCGCCAGGCTGCGCGAGAGCCCCAGCTCCCGGTACATCCATTCTGCAGCCACCGGTCCGTTCGCCTTCAGGAACCCCCGAACCGCCTCGGCGGCCACCCCCACGTCGATCGTCTGTATCGGCATATCCAAGCCCTTCCTCCGCAGCATGTGAGTCACCGGCGCAAGAGTGGGTGACTGCGCATGAAACAGCAAGGGTCATGCCATCGGTCGACGCCGCTACCCGCCCCTGCCGGTTCGCCGGCATCCCGAGCATGCGCCAGGCGAAGGACCTGCGTTCGCATCCCCATTGTGGCGGCGAGGCTGGGCGCACCGGGCAATCTGCGATAAGGGACCCAACCGGACCTGCCCGAGAAGAGCGATTGCCGAGGAAGGCGTCCGCGGATCCAATCCCGGATCGCCGCCGGAGAACACTTGGGACACACTACGACCCGGGCGGGCAATAGCCTGCCGACACGGGGGATTGCGTTCCCGAGGCGCAATCCATCCGCGAAGGACAAACGGGCCAGCAACGGGACGCTGGCATGCATGTTGCTACAGGCCTGAGGATCCACGTCATCAATCGACGATTGCCGGCCTGCGAGAACCCTGCTGGAGGAGGCTCTTGGCAGCAAAGGACCTGTCCGCACACCACGAGGCCGACGACTGTGGTGACACTGACGAATTGCTCGTTGAGGATGTGATTTCACTCGACCTCGTCTCGGCGCTGGCGGGAGATCGCGAACTGACCGCGGAGGAATCCGCGTGGGTCCTGCGCCTGCGCGAGGTCCGGGACAGCACATTCTTCACGGACCTGCTGTTCACCATAACCCACCAGTACTTCCGCCCGCGGATTGCCGAGGATCTCTGGAACAAGATACTTCGCCACAAGTACGAGATGTCCAGCGCGATGAAGCGGAACATCCGCATATCCGTGGCGTCTCTGGACTTCCTCTCCAACCTGGAAGAGGCGCTGCCCGCCGCAAAGGTGGTCGCTGAGGACCGGATGGTCGACATCGTGCGGCGATCCGTGAGAGACGGCCTCACCGGACTCTTCAACCACGCCTTCTTCTATCGCAGCCTGGGCGGGGAGATCAGGCGCTACGAGCGCGACGGCACTGCGGTTTCCCTGGTAATGGCCGACATAGATAACTTCAAGGCGATCAACGACCTGCACGGCCACCAGGAGGGAGACAGCCTGCTCGCCGGCGTCGCCGCGGTCATCGGTCTGGTCGCCCGGAAATCGGACACCTGCTGTCGCTACGGGGGCGATGAATTCGCCGTGATCCTGCGCTCGACAGATATCGCCGATGCGATCAGGCTGGCGGAGAGGCTGAGGCGCGAAGTTGCCGAGGCGCCGATCGGCGGCAGAAGCATAACTCTCAGCCTGGGGGTGCTTCATGCTCCCGGGAGGCGGCGACGCCCCAGGCACTGGTGACCCGCGCCGACGCCGCCCTGTATCGCGCCAAGCAGAACGGCAGGAACCGCGTGGAGGTCGAGGCGGGACGACAGGCCACTCCCACCCTCTAATCAGTGATCGTCTGTCGCAGCACGCCAAGCTGCTTGGCGGAGCGGACCGTGATGATTCTCTCGCGGCGTCAAACCCGTCCGTCAGGGCGTGATGCGCAGCGGGCCGTGCTCTACGTCTGGGTCCATTCTCAGCACCAGGCGCCCGCCGGAGAACACGCGCACGTTGCCGTCGGTCGCCGAAACAACAATCGCAGCGGAAGCGGTGCGCGCCGTGGCGGCGGCGGCAGCAGCGTGTCGCGCCCCCAATCCACGGGGCAACTCCGCGCTCGACTCGGAGGCCACCAGGAATACGCCAGCCGACTGGATGAAGCCATCGCCGCGGACGACAAAGGCGCCGTCGAGCTTCGACAGTTCGACCAGCGTGTCATGGATAGCCGGGTCTGTGATCGTCCTGGCGGCAGCATCGTGCCCCTGAAACGGATTGGGGATGAGTTGCCTGGAACCTTCCAGCACCTTCAGGGAGTCGCCCAGCATGAGCGTTGCGCCCACCCGCTTACCGCGGCGTGCCGCACGGCCGATCTTCAGGGCAACGCCAAGGGCGCACTCGAGGGTTATGGGCTGAATCCCAACCATCAGCTTCATGAGTTCGGTGACATCCGTGGCCGCCAGGCCCGGCTCCACCTCGGTCACGACAATCAGGTTGGCCTCGCCGGGGTAGGCGTCCTGGCCTATCGCGCAGACCACCAGGTCCCCGACGCCCGCCCCGTTTGACTTGAGAGCAACGGAGAGCACATGGCGCACCTGTCGGTGCTTGTCGACGGCCTGAATCGGCAGGCGCATCGCCACCAGCCCGGCCGCGGTCAACGCCTCGTAAGTTGCGGGGTTTGCAGTGACGGCAACGATCCGGCGCCGGCCTGCTGCCGCCAGCAGTTTCCGCGCCAGTGCCCCACTTTCGGTCATACAGATGATGGTAAGGGCGCCGACCGCTTCAGCCACGCGCAGGGCTATTCCCGCCCGCTCCGCGTCGCCAAGAACGGAACGGCTGGCGCTATAGTCTGAATCCGGCCTTCCCAGCGGAAGCTCATTCCTCTGCGCCGGGCCTGAGGTGTTCACGATGCCGGTCCAGATCAGGAATTCAGGAACTTTGAGACATGCGGAGATTCCCCCAGCCGCCGCCTTCGGAAATGGCCCGAGGGGCCGTGTCCCAGGAACTCGGCGAACCAGGCTTCGTGCTCGATTTCCTCATTGAGGATGGCCAGCACCAGATCGTAGGTCCGATGGTCCCGGCCGGCGGTCATGTTGCAGAGATGAGTGTAGCCATTGACGGCGCACTGTTCGGCCTTCAGCAGCACTTCGAGAATCGCCTTTACGTCGCTGCGGTCGGCGGGCAGGTGTGCCGGGGGACAGGCCGACAGATCGTGAAAAGCCTTCATGTCGTCGGGCAATTCGCCGCCCAGTTCGTAAATTCTGGGCACCAGGGCCTCGAAATGATTGCGATCTTCGATTCGAGCATCCTCGGCGATCTCCTTGAGGCCCTCCCCGTCCTTGCCGATCAGGTTGACGCGCAGCAGGGTGTAGTAGTAGAAGGTGGTCAACTCCGCCGCCGCGTTACTGATCAAAAGCTGGACGAGTTCCTCCACCTGCACGCCGGCCTTCTCAACCAGCTTTCTGGATAGCAGTTCCATCAGCGATCTCCTTCCCTAACTGGAACCGTGAAACGGCCGCACGCCGCAGTCACTGCGGCGCTCAACAGAGACGCCTGACCCGGCCGGTTATTCTGAAAGGCGCAGCTATTGCCGAGCAACTTTCGTGCCGGACGCGCGGGAGAGGCAGAAGTCATCGGCGAGAGCCGGATTGCAGACACGCGACCTCGCATGGATGAACGCGCCGACCACTCTGGACACTGCGGGCGGGGGGGCCATAGCCTTTGGACACGGTGGCGTGAGCAATTCCGTGGGACCAGTGGTCATTAGCCTCGGAGAATCCGGCCTTAATCCCTTTCTGCCGGGAACCATTGGCAAATTGGCACCGCGTGCTCTGAACCACGGCCGGTCAGCTGGCATGGTTATTGCTTTGATGACCCGAAGTTCGTAACCCGAAGTGCGCGTGCCCCGGTACCGGCTCGAACCGGAACAGCCGGGAGCCTCAACAGCCGGCCATGCGCCGGGGAGCCCGATGCCATGATTGTCAAGAACCGCGAAAGCATTCCCTCAGCCCGGCGCCTGTTCCGGATGGTGATACCCAAGTATCCGGCTTTCAACATCTACAGTCACATCGCCAGAAAGACCACCGCGCTGGGACCGTTGTGCGTTGCCGCTATCGTAAGCCGCATGCCGGGGTGGGACGTAGAGGTCATCGACGAGAACAACTACCGCTGCCCGGGGCCGACCGATGCAGCCGGCCGGCCCGACCACGCCGCGCTCCAGGCGGCGCGCCCCGCCGAGGTTGTCGGCTTCTACGGGGGGCTTTCCTGCACGGTGCCGCGCCTGCTCGAGGTGGTGCGCTTCTACCGCGAAGCGGGTGTCTTCACTGTGGGGGGCGGCTACCACCTCGCCGCCCTTCCCGAGGAAGCCCTGCGCGAAGGCCTGGACGTGGTGGTCAACGGCGAGGGAGAGTTGACGGTCGGCGAGGTTCTCGACGCCCGCGACTCCTGCCGGCCCCTCAGTGAAGTCCCGGGCCTGAGCCTGCTGGCACGCGGGCAACTGGTGCGCACCCCGCCCCGCCCGCCGCTGGAGAACTTCGAGGCCCTGCCGCTGCCCGACTTCGGCCTGCTGCGCTACGCGAAGGTCACGGTCTATCCCGTCAGCCGCATCCGCGGCTGCGGCATGAACTGCGAGTTCTGCGCGGTGAAGGGCAAACCCCGGCCCTGCACGCCGGAGAGGCTGATCGCCCAGATCAGCTCCCTGGTCGAGAGCCGCGGCGCGCGGCAGTTTTTCGTGGTCGACGACCAGTTCGCCCAGGATCGCGACGAGACCCTGCGCTTCTGCCATCTGCTCGCCGAGTACCGCCGGAGAACCGGACTGCGCCTGTTCCTGACCGTGCAGATTCGGCTGGACTGCGCCCGCGATTCGGAGCTGCTCGACGCCATGCGCGCGGCGGGTATCGGCTGCCTGGCGATCGGTATCGAGTCACCAATCGCCGAAGAACTGCGCGCGATGGGCAAGCGGCTCCGGGTCGAGGAAATGGTCGAGTTGGCCCGCTGCTATCACCGCCGCGGCTTCCTGCTTCACGGCATGTTCATCTTCGGCTACCCCATGCCCCCCGGCGTAAGCTTCCGAATGGACGCCGCCGGGCGATTCCGGCGATTCCGAAAGTTCATTCGTCAGGCCCAACTGGACACCGTCCAGGTGATGCTGCCCGTGCCCCTGCCCGGCACTGCCTTTCGCGCACGCCTGGAAGCCGAGGACCGGGTGCTGCCCGCCTCCACAGTCGGCTGGGAGTACTACGACGGGAACTTCCCGATCATCATCCCCGACGAACCGCTGACGCCCGAGAGCATGCAGCAGGCGGCTCTGAAGCTGATGGGCCGGTTCTACACGTATAGGCGCCTGCTGGGCGTGGCCCTGCACACCCTGCGATTCCCGCTGGCCATGCTGCCGCTGATCAATCTGGCCACGCGCTGGGGCAACTGGTACCGCAAGTGGCGCAACGACGTGATCGGCTCCGCCGGATACTTCGTGCTCAAGCGCTGGCGGCGGGCCTTTGACCGCACCAACTTCTCAGAGGCCCTGAACCGCGCTCGGACCGGACTGCGAAGCCAACCCTGACGGCCCGCTCTTCAACAACCTGCTAGTCGGCGTCCAGCACTTCCCGCACCTTAAGGGCCATGGTTGTCGAGGTGAAGGGCTTCTCCATGAATGCGATGCCCGCATCGAGCACACCCTGGTTGACCACGTGTTTCTCGGTGTGCCCGGACATGTAGAGAACCTTTATGTCCGGCCGACTCCTTTCCAGTATCTCATACAGCCGCCGTCCGCTGAGGCCCGGCAGGATAACGTCGGTCAGCAGCAACTGGATCGCCCCCTGGTGCTCTTCTGCCGCCATCAGGGCCTGGCCCACGTTCCCGGCCTCGAGCACCTCGTAGCCAAGCCCCTCCAGTTCCAGCCGGGCCAGCTCGCGCAGGGCCTGCTCGTCCTCGACCAGCAGGATGGTCTCGCTTCCCCCGGGGGATTCGGCCACGTGTGAGGTTTCCGGCTCGCGCTGCTCGATCGCTTCGTACGCCCGGGGCAGATAGATGACGAAGGTTGCGCCTTGGCCCGGCGCGCTGTAGACCCGGATGTCCCCGCCGCTCTGCCGGATGATGCCGTATACGGTGGACAGGCCCAGGCCGCTGCCGTCGCCCTTGTCCTTGTCCTTGGTGGTGAAGAACGGCTCGAAGATCCGCTCCATGGTGTCCTTGGCCATGCCGCAACCTGTATCCAGGACAGTGAGCATCACGTAGGAGCCCTCCGGCGCCTCAAAACCTTCCCTGTCCATCGTGGGCAGATCTTTGTTGGCCGTTTCCAGGGCCAGGCCGCCGCCTTCCGGCATGGCGTCGCGCGCATTGATGGCCAGGTTCATGAGCACCTGGTCAATCTGCACTGGATCCGCCTTGATCCTGCCCAGATCCGGTTCGAGCTTCAATGTGACATCGATGTTTTCGCCCACCAGCCGCGCAAGCATGTCGGTACTGGCGCGAATGATGGCGTTGAGATCCAGAACCTGGGGCTGCAGCACCTGGCGGCGGCCAAAGGCCAGCAGTTGTCTGGTCAACCGCACGGCTTGCTCCCCCGCCGTACGGATATGCTCCAGCTCGCGCCGTGTGGAATCGGCCTCCGGCATCCTGCGCAGCAGGCGCTCGGCGTAGCCGGTGACCACGGTCATGAGGTTGTTGAAGTCGTGGGCCACCCCGCCGGCCAGTCGACCGATGGCTTCCATCTTCTGCGCCTGGAGCAACTGGTCCTGGAGGTCGCTCTTCTCTCGGCCGGTCTGTCCGTGCTGTTCTATCTCGAGCCCCAGCAGCCGGTTGGTCTTGTCCAGTTCCGCGGTGCGTTCCCGGACCATGCGTTCGAGGACCTCCTGATGGTCAGCCAGTTCAAGCTCCATTGCCTTGCGATCGGTGATGTCGATCGCGTAGTGCAAGTAGGTCTGGTCGTCCAGCGGAACCCAGTGGGTATCCCAGGTGCGCCCGAAGGCCTGGACTGCATCGTCCTGAACGTGGCGGCACTCGGCAAAAGCCTCGTCCGCCTGGCAGAAGCAGCAGCGCGTCCCTTCGGGCGGAGCCTGCCCATGAGTTTCCAGGTAGCGCCGGTCCTCCTCAGGAAGGTACAGGTTATGTCCGAAGCTCTGCCAGCAATGTTTGCCGATCACCGCGCCGGCCTGCCGCGCCGCGCGATTGGCCGCCAGGACGATCTTCCCGCGGTCCAGCAGCAACGCGGGGTGAGGCAACGCGTCCAGCAGCGCCTGGTTGAGTTCCTGCCGCTTGTGCAGTTCGTTCTCGATCTTCTTGCTGACGCTGACGTCGCGCAACAGCCAGCGCAGGCCGGCCAGTTCGCCATTGAATCCACGCGCCTGGGTCACACGGACGACGGCCGGGAAGGCCTCGGATCCGCGCGAGGCCATCCGCACTTCCAGTTCTTCATGTCGTCCGGGAGTCCCCGTTGCCAGCAACAGCAGGCGGCGGCGAAACTCGCGGCGATCCGACTTCTGAACGAAGACAGCCAGCGGCTTGCCCTTCAGCCGTTCCGCCGGGCGGTTCAGCATGGTGCCCGCAGTACGGTTGGCCTCGGTGATTATCCCGCGGACATCGGTCACCAGGTAGCCGTCCGGCGCGAAATCGAAGAGATCCTGGTAGCGCTGGCGCTCCGCCTCCACCGCTTCACGGCTGGTGGCCAGTTCCAGGTTCTGGTGTTCGATCTCCTCGCTGGCGACCTGGAGTTCTTCCAGCGCCGTGGCCAGATCGGCCGCGAGCGCATTGACATCCTGTGCCTGACCGGGCTCCTCCGTCGACAGGAACGCGGTCAGGTCCGCCAGCCGCCCGCTGATCCTCGCGGCCTTCTCGTGCAGGTCACTGGCCATCTGCAGGCTCTCCTTCCATGAGCACCACAACACCTCCGAGATGGCTGTTGGGCTCGAGAGCCAGCTCGCTGTAGCGCAGCCGGCATTTCACCGCACGCCCCTTGCGGTTAACCGCATCCACGACCAGCGGCTCATGCGGTGGATTGCCCCGCATGAAGGCCCTGACCGAGTCTTCCAGTGCCGCCGCCGGCAGTCCGATGTCCAGGGTCCCCAGTGATCGGCCCCGCACCTCTTCCGCACGCAGACCCCACATGTCCCGGGCCCGCTCGTTCCAGAGCAGCACCTTGAGATCAGAATCCACCACCGCCACGCCCACCGTCAGCCCCCCGAGGATCGAATTCAGGAAGCCGTTGACGCGGTTGAGTTCGGAGGTGCGCTCGCGCATTTCGTCGTTGGTGGCGTGCATCTCCTCGTTGGTGGCCTGGAGCTCCTCGTTCATGGTCTCCATTTCCTCGTTGGTAGCCTGCAGCTCCTCGTTGGTGGTCTGCAGCTCCTCAACGGTGGACTGCAGCTCCTCGTTGGTGGTCTCCAACTCCTCGTTGGTGGACTGCAGTTCCTCGCTGGCGGTCTCGCGCTCCTGGTTGGAGCGCGCCAGTTCGACCTCTAGTTGGTTTGCGCGGGTCTCGTCCCTGAAGTAGATGGCCACCCCCAGGAACGCACCGCGCTCGTCCTGGAGCGGCTTGACCTCCACCTGGAGGTGCTGGACCTCGCCGCTGCTCAGCCGGCGCTCCACGTCGCCCAGAACCGCGGCGCGGTTCTCGCTCCGGACCCGATCGATGACCGAGCGCAACTCGGCCGGCCGGTAGGACAGTTCCAGGTCGCAGAAGAGCCGGCCGATATCCCGCAGGTCCAGCCCGAACAAGTTGCGGGCCGAGTCGTTGGCCAGCGCCAGCTTGCCATCCCTGTCGACCACCACTGAGGCGGCCGACCCAAGTTCGTAGGCAAGCGACTCCAGGGGTGGGCGGCTCTCCGCATCGGGATTGCTCTCGAGCATCGGCCCGTTGGCCAGGGCCATGGTGCGCTCGCGCTCACCGGACCCGGGCGCCTTGGAGAAGAGGCGGTGCTTGAGGTCCAACGGGGTGAACAGATTCGCGTGGCTCAGCAGCATCTCGGCCCGGCCCAGAAAGAGCACGCCCTTCTCCCTCAGCGCAAAGTGGAATCGGCGCAGGATCTTCGCCTGGGTCTCGGAATTGAAGTACATCAGCGCGTTGCGACAGGCCAGCAGATCCAGCCGCGAGATGGGCGCGTCCTGGACCAGGTCGTTCCGGCCGAAGATGACCGCCCGGCGCATCTCCGACCGGAAGACGAAGCTGCCGCCGACCGGTTCGAAGTACTTCTCGCGGAGGGGCTCGGGAACCGCTTCCATCTCCCGGGTCCCGTAGGTTGCCTGGCGGGCGTGAAGCAGGGCCTCCTCGTCAACGTCGGTGGCGTAGATTTTGACGCGCTCGTGAAACGCCTTTTCGCCCAGCGCTTCGGCCAGGATCATGGCCAGGCTGTAGGCTTCCTCCCCGGAGGCGCAGGCCGCGCTCCAGACACGCAGCGAGCCCTTGCTGCCCCGCTCGGCAAGGATGCCAGGTACTATTTCTGCCGCCAGGTGGTCCCAGGCCGGGCGATCCCGGAAGAAACCGGTAACGTTGATCAGGATGGTGTTGAACAGCTGGACGAACTCCTCCGGATGGACCTCGAGGTAGTCGCGATACTCGCCGAAGTCCGCCGCGCCCACGTCCTGCGCGCGCCGCTGGGCCCTGCGCTGGACGCTGGCCGGCTTGTATCCGGTGAAGTCGAAACCGCGGGTATCCCGCAGGTACTCGAGCAGGTCCTTGAAGCCGGGATCGTCCAGTGATTGATCCATCACAGCTTGCCTCCCGTCACCAGCGCCACCAGCGCCGGGGCAATCTCATCGAGCGGCAGCACGAAGTCGACGCTCCTGGTCAGGATCGCTGCCTGGGGCATCCCGAAGAACTCCGAGGTTGCCTCATCCTGAGCAATCACCGTGCCGCCCATGGTCTTGACCGCCTGCACGCCCATGTTGCCGTCCTTGCCGGTGCCGGTGAGCACCACGGCGATGGCACGATCCCGGTATGCGGCGGCCATCGAGTCGAAGAGCAGGTCCGCCGAGGGTCGCACGAAGTGCACCAGCTCAGACTGGGTCAGCGAAAGACTGCCATCGGCATTGACCAGCATGTGCCGGTCCGGAGGCGCGATGCAAACCGTACCGGGCTGGAGGCAATCTCCCACCTCGGCCTGCCTGACCTGCATCTGCGTGCGCCGGCCCAGGATCTCGGCCATCAGGCTGCGATGGCGGGGATCCAGGTGCTGGACCACCGCGACCGCCGCGGGAAAGTCGGCCGGCAGTCCCGACAGGACCTCGCTGAGCGCCGTGAGACCGCCCGCCGAAGAAGCCAGTGCTACGATGTCGAAGGCCGGCCGCTCCGGGGCGTCGGCTTCAGGTTGCGTCACTCGGACCGCACTCGAGCGCAGTCCGGGATCAAATCCCCGCCTGCAGCGCCGCGCAAACGCGCGCTCCCGCGCCTCCGCCCAATCCGCCGGATGCCAACTGCCAGTGCTGCCGTTCGCAATACATTTGTATCTTTCATATGCCCCCCAGCCCGACGCTTAATCCAACCCTCATTCTCACCCTCGGCGCCATGCTTGCAAGCACAGGATTCCTCAAGGCTCCTGAGTGGGTCGGAGTCGGTAGCGGCGCAACAGAGAATTGCCGCCGCCTCTTCACGCTCGCAGAGGAAAACCGGAGCGCGAATGGTCGCACTCCCGACGCCAGGCAGGCTCCCGGCAGGATTCCATAGCCTGGGGCCACAGTCACGACCCGCTGGCTCTCGCCGATGGCTACGATCCAACCAATACCAAATAGGCTTCTTCTGATTCTTCGATGCGGTGAGACCCTACTGCGGCATACGCTTTGTGCCAAAGGGCTGCTCTTCAGAGGTTTGCCACGCATCGGCAGGGCCGAAGCCTCGAATCGCAGCCGTCCTGCGCTCCCGCGGCACGCCGGTTGCTTGCGACTCATCATGTGAAGTCTGAGGACAGAGGCCCGAGCACGCCTTGCTTCAACGGCGCGCCGGGCCCCTGCGGAGAGGAGGGCTACAGAGTGGCCAGGATCGCCATCATCGATGACGAACGCGAATGGAGAGACATCTATCGCACGGCCCTCAGCGAAGCGGGGCACTCGGTCGAGACCTACGCCAGCGGGAACGGCGACGCTCTATCGGAGATCAGCGGCAGCCGCTTCGATCTGGTGGTGCTCGACATCCGTATGTCGCCCAGCGGACGACAGGTCATGCACGACATTCGCAAAATCATGCCGGGCATGCCGGTAGTGGTCTCCTCCTCGTACGCCGGCTACCGGACCGACCCGGATTTCGAAAGCGCATGCGCCTTCGTGGAAAAATCCGTCGACATCGCGGCGCTGTGCGAGGCCGTCAACGCGGTACTCGCGGCGGGGCCCGAGCAGTCGCTGCGCCGTGAATCGTCGGACCCCGGTCCACGGACCGCCCTTTGACTCGACCACCCGACGAACGTACAATTCCACCAAGTCAAGGGCGAGTTGACCCTCGGCGGAGAGGAACTCAGATCCCTATGGGAATCGGCGCGGCGTGTTCGCCCCCCGGGCCTCCGGAAGCATGTGACGGCTTGCTCGAAGCCGTCTGTGACCCCTCGCGCTTCGATGAACCCACGCCCGAAACTGTTCAGACCCGGAAGGAAATCAGCCGTCGTCTGGGCGCGGAACTCGGCATCACCCGCCTGTTGCAGGAGTTGCAGCGGACCAGCCTCGCGCTTGACGAGGAGCGCGACGGTCGGGAGGGCGTGATTGCCCTGGGCGAACTGGCCTCCGGCCTTGCCCACGAGCTCAAGAACCCGCTGGCAAGCATGAGCCTGGCAGTCAGCATCCTCAGGCGCGCCACGGAGGGTAACACCGAGCTGCAGCCACTGGCCGACAAGGCCTGCAGCCTGGTGCTTGAACTCGGCCGGCGCATGAACGCCGTAGGCGAAAAGATCTGCCGGCCACGCGTCGACTTCAGGCCTGTGCAGATATCCGTCGTCGTCCGGGAGGCGGTCCGATACATTGCCCCGCGCGCCCAGGCCGGGAGCGTGAGCCTCCATCTGGAACTCGACGCCGGGCTGCCGCCGGTCTCCGGGGATGCTCTTCTCCTCAAGCATGCCTGCATACACCTGCTGCTCAACGCGCTGGAGGCAATGCCCGCGGCTGGAACGCTCCGGGCGCGAAGTCGCCTGGCAAAGGGAAAGCGCGCCGAGGTGGTCATCACCGACTCCGGGCCGGGCATCGATCCGGACTGCGCCGAGAGGCTCTTCAGGCCGCTGGAGTCCTCCAAGCCGGGCAGGTCGGGCATGGGCCTGAGCATCGTGCGGCGCATAGCCGAACTGCACTCCGGCCACGTAACGCTGGCCCGGGACAGCGACGGCGGCACGCGCGCCATCATCAGCCTTCCGCTGAGCGAGGCTCGAACTCCGTGAAGCATCGCGGCAGCATCCTGGTGATAGAGGACGACTCCGGCGTCCGCGAGCAACTCGCCGCGGCCTTCAAGATCGACAATTACGAAGTCGAACTCTGCGCCTCGGGCCGGGAGGGCTACGACAGACTTGATGCGGGAGAGACCGCTTTCGACCTGGTGGTGACCGACCTGCGCCTGCCCGACGTCAGCGGCATGGAAATCGTGGACCGGGTGATCGCCACTCGCCCCGACTGCCCGGTACTGGTGATGACTGCGTACGCCAGCGTGGATTCGGCCGTCGACGCCATGCGCCGCGGTGCCTTTCACTATCTGGCCAAGCCCATCACGGCCGACAGCCTGCTCGTCGAAGTCGGGCGGGCCATGGAGCACGGCCGCTTGCGCAAGGAGCGGCGCCTGCTCCGCGCGCGCTTGTCGGCGGAACAGGGCCTTGGCCGGATACTCGGCGAGAGCCAGGCCATTGCCGCCATGCGCGAGTCGATATCTGCGGTGGCCGCTGCGCAAACCACCGTGCTGGTCAGCGGAGAAACCGGCACGGGCAAAGAACTGGTTGCCAACGCCATACACTACGAGGGTGCCCGCGCCGCCGGAGAGTTGGTCAAGGTCAACTGCGCCGCGCTTTCGGAATCGCTGCTGGAGTCCGAGCTCTTCGGCCACGAGAAGGGCGCCTTTACGGGCGCTGAAAGTGCCCGCGCCGGCAGGTTCGAGCGCGCCGACGGCGGGACTCTCTTTCTCGACGAGATCTCCGAGATGGGTCCGCACGTACAGGCCAAACTGCTGCGCGTGCTCCAGGGCGAGGTCTTCGAGCGGGTCGGAGGCGACAAGCCCCTCAACCCGGACGTCCGCGTGATCTCGGCTACCAACCGCAAGCCGCTGGAGGCCGTCGAATGCGGCAAGCTGCGCAGCGACCTCTACTACCGGCTCAACGCCTTTCCGATCGAAGTGCCGCCGCTGAGGTCGAGACGCGAGGACATACCCCTGCTGGCCAGGCACTTCACCGAGGCTTATGCCGCCAAAATGAACAAACCGGTGTCGGCAATCGCCGAGGATGCCATCGGCGCGCTCTGTGCACATGACTGGCCCGGCAACGTGCGCGAACTCGAGAACTGCATCGAACGCGCGGTGATCGTCGCCCGGGAGGAAAGCTTGCAGAAGATCGACCTGCCCGTTCCGATCAGCGGGCTTGCGGGGGCGACTCCCACTGCCGGCCTCAACCTTCAGGAACTCGAGCGCGAGACCGTTCTCCGCGCCCTGCACGTTACCGGCGGCAACAAGGTCCAGGCCGCCGCCATGCTGGGCATATATCCGTCCTCGCTTTACAAGAAGCTGCGCCGCTTCGGGATATCCAAGGACTCGCACCAGCGGCTCCGCGGATAAACCGGCGGCGGTCCTGATCCCGGTCGGAGAGTCCGGACAAGCCACGCCTTCAGCTTCATCGCTCCACTGGCGTGCAGCTCGGCACGCGCTCGATCCTCACCGGATCTACTGCAGCCTTGTCGCAGTAGCGCTTGAAGTCCCCCCAGGTCCTGCTGCTCACTGCCAGGTTCTTGCGGTACGAGAAGTTCCCTACCAGGCTGATCAGCGGCTGGCGGCGCCCCCACAGGCTGCTCCACACCCGCATGAGAATGCGCGGCACTGAATAGAAGTACCGGTCGCAAGCGGACATCTCCGCCAGAACCTGATCCAGTGACAGGTGCCGGTAGCGGGCCACGGGGAATGTCAACGTGAAGTACTTCCAGTCGTTCGGAAAGGCGTCCAATGCAATGCGCCCGGCCGATTTCATTGTCTCCCACTGACGCGTGCCGGGCAGTGGCGTCAGGAAGAGCACGTTGAGGTTATCCAGACCGTACTCGCAGGCCGTCTCGGCGATGCACCTGCCGATGCCGGGGCGGTCCACGTCCAGGCCGATGATGAAGGAACCGACGACAAGTATCCCGTGGCGCTGCACGCGCCGCACCGAGGCGCGGAAGTCGCGGACCTTGAGGATGTTGAACTTCTTGCCGACCTCCGCAAGACCTTCCGGCGTCGGCGACTCGAAACCGATGAAGACCCCCCGGCAGCCGGCCCGCGCGGCCAGGGTCATGAGCTCCTCGTCGTCGGCGAAATTGATGGTCAGCTGGGCAATCCACTTCTTGCCGAGACCGGCCGCGGCCAGGGCCCGGAAGAGTTCCTTGGCCCGGGCGATGTGCTCGGCGCGGGTGCCGATTAGATTGTCGTCCACCACCAGCACGTGCTTCTCGCGGATCGCGCGGAACTCGCGCACGACATCGTCGACAGGACGCTGCCGGTACTGCGCCCCGTTGAACGCCGTGACGCTGCAGAAACTGCAGTTCAGCGGGCACCCGCGCGTGGTCTGGATGGCCCCGAAAGCGTAGCCTTCGCTCAACATGTCATGCCGGGCGGGTGGAACCTCTTCGATGTCGGCCAGCCCGCCCCGGTAGCTGCGCTGCAGGCAGCCCTTGCGTGCGTCCTCCAGCACCTGCGGCCAGACGCCTTCGGCCTCGCCGCTGACCACCGCATCGGCGTTGAGCAGGGCCTCGTCCGGGCACATGGTCGCGTGGATGCCGCCCATCACCACCGGCACGCCCGTTCCCCGGTAGAGCGCGGCCAGTTCGTAGGCCCGGCCCGCCTGCGAGGTGAACGCGGTGATGCCCACCAGGTCCGGGCGCGGCAGCGCCCCGTAATCCGGCACACCCAGGTTCTCGTCGAGGATCGACACATCCCAGTCGGCGGGGGTCATGCCCGCCAGGACCATCAGGCTAAGCGGCTTCCAGACCCGGTAGCGGTTCCAGCGACTCTGCCCGATCCTGGTGATGCTCACCAGCGGGTTGCAGGGATTGATCAGATACAGTCTCAGCCGCCCGGGATTCCCGGTGCAGCCTGTCGCCTGGATCACGATACCACCACCCGGTTCTTGCCGCTTCTCTTGGCCTGGTAGAGAGCGGCGTCGGCCTTCTCCACCAGGTCGAGGGCACTGATCGTCTGCTCGTCGCAGGCGGCCACTCCCAGGCTGGCGCTCAGAGCGCCGCCGGCAACGGACAGGCCTCTTGCGTCAACCCTGATTCGCTCGGCGATCTCGGCTGCGCCCAGCGAATGGGTCATGGGCAGAATCACCACGAACTCCTCCCCCCGTATCGACAGCAGATGTCCGACTCTCTCGCTGTGTTCTTGATGGTCTTCGCAAGTTCCTTGAGCACTCTGTCTCCTTCCGGGTGGCCACAACGGTCGTTGATCACCTTGAAGTCGTCGATGTCCAGCAGGATCAGCGAAACGACCGTGCCGTGACGGGCGTAGGTCTTCAAATGGAGGTTGAGTATCTCGTAACAGCTGGTGTGGTTGAACAGGCCGGTGAGCCCGTCGCGCATCGACGACCGGACGATCTCGGCGATGTGCGGTTCGGTGACCAACGTGGGCAGCAGGACCTCCCGCTTGAGGTTCGCGAGGTAGTCCAGTGTGGCCACGGTGACCTGCACGTTCCTGTGCAGCTTCCTGGACATCTCGTACTTGTGTTCCAGTATCTCGGACCACAACCTTTCGGCCTCGGCCGGCGGGAAGTACTGATGGGTGATCGCGTAGAGGATGTCTGAATAGAACAGATCTACGCGGCACTTGCGGTGATCGGCAAGCAGCTCCTGCTCCTTGCCGGTGAGCGTCCGGTCCCCGGCCAGGGCCGAGACCATACACACCACACACCGAGAGCGCGTCGCGGGCGAGGATGCCTCGCAAGCGATCGGCATCGGTCTCTCCGCGCTGGCCTCGAGCTTCGTCCGGCACGACTGATTCCGCAATTCTGCTCATCTTCCCTATCCGCGTCCGTTCCGTACGGCCGTTTGGATTTGCAGACCCCTCCGCACGGCCCGAGCGTTCAGCCGGGCGATCCAGCGGGCACATGCTCCACCGCGGGGTACCTTGCAACTGACGTGCCACACTTCACCGAAGCTCTATCAATCATCGGAATCGCGATCCGTGACCCGCGATGAGCGGAATCGCGTATGCCGGCGTCCCTGGTGTCAGCATGCGGTCGACCGGCTCGACTCGGGACGTACACCTGAGCCCCACACGCCCGCCGGGATTGCAGTCCACCGCGGCCGAACACTCCGGACAGGGGTAACCCCGCTCAGCTATGTCCTGCGGACACGGCGCCGGAACACGCCCACGAAGGCTGTCAAAGCAGAGGCCCCGGAACGCCGGAGTACCGCCACCGCTCTCCCATGGCACGATCGTTGCTTACCCTACCACAGGGAGAAAACCATGGCCAAGGTTTTGGTAGTCGACGACGAACCTGCGTGGCTCGATCTTGCCCGCCACAAGCTGACCGCGCTGGGCCACGAAGTTCAGACCGTGGACGACTGCCGCGAGGTCCTCAGCCTGCTCAAGGGCCAGCGGCCCGACCTGGTCGTGCTGGACCTGCGCATGCCCATCAACGGCCGGACCATGCTCCATGCCCTGCAGGAGGACTGGCCGAGCATCCCCGTGGTGCTCCACACTGTCTACGGCGCCTGTCGCGACGATCGGGATCTGAAAACCGTAGCGGCTTTCGCGACCAAGGATCCCGAGCTGAACGAGCTCCAGACCGCTGTCGGCCGCGTCCTGGCGGGCGGCGAGCACGGCCGCAACTCGGATGGCGAGCAGGATCCGGGATCATGAAGCCCTCCAGCCGATTGAGAAGCTCGCATCCTGGTGACCCATGCAGCCCATAGGCCCCCTGATGATCGAGCATCGCCTGATCGAGCGCATGATCGCGCTGAGCGGAGCGGAGCTCGAGCGCATCCGCAGTGGAAGCGACCCTGACCTTCGCCTGCTGGAAGCCGCGACCGACTTCATGCGCACCTACGCCGATCGGACCCACCACGGCAAGGAGGAAAACATCCTCTTTCGGGAGCTCGCCCGGAAGGAACTCTCGGTGGCAGACCGAGCGACCATGCAAAAGCTGATCCGCGAGCACTCCTGGGCGCGCGAGCGAACCACTGAACTGAACATCGCCGTGGAGCAGGCCAGCTTCGTCGGGCCCCTGCAGGGGCCCGACATCACGGCTGTCCTGCAGGCACTGGTCGAGTTCTACCCGCAGCACATCGCGCTGGAAGACAGCGTCTTCTTCCCGGCGGCCGTGAAGTACCTCACCGATGCCGAACAGAAGATCATGCTCGAGCACTTCGAGGAGTTCGACAGCGGCCTCATCCACAAGAAGTACACCGAAATCGTCGAATCCCTGGAGAGCGGCAATGCCCGCTGACCAGCCCTCCCCAGCGTCCGAATGCGAGGCCCCTTTGCCGACGAGCTGCGACGCCATGCCGGATGCTCATGTGGCGGCAAGCAACCGGGACGAGCCAGGAGCCGGGAAATGCGGAAGCTTGGCGTTGAGTGCGGGCTAAGAGGAGAAACCACATGATGGAGAAGTGGAAGTGCAGGATCTGTGGTTACGTCTACGATCCATCGCGAGGAACCATGGCCCTGGGTGTCCCGCCCGACACCGCCTGGGAAGACGTGCCGGATGATTGGCGATGCCCGGTTTGCGACGCCGGGAAGAAGGACTTCGCCAAGCTGAGCCCAATGAAGCCCATCCCGAGACGGGCAAGCGCCCTTCATCACCGGGACGCTTGGACATGACAAACCACGCCGCATGGGCGTTGAGCCCCGGGCGCCGGGTTGGCAAACCCGATGGCCGACCAGTCGGACCGCGACAAGACGTCAGCAGCGAGAAGCCCCTGTCTGCTCCGCACGGTCACTGACCGCAGCGGCGAGGAGGAAGAGAAGATGAGTCAGCACGACAAGGAACACGGTGAGAAGATGTGCGCCATGACCTGTTGTCCATGCGACCTTGATCTTGACGAGGTCAAGGCCTTGGTCAGGAACCCCAAGTTCATTTGCAGGACCTGCGGTCGCGTTGCCGCAAAGGAGGACAATCTCTGCCAGCCCGAGCCACTTGAATGAAGACCGGGGCGCCCTCCGGCTCTCTGGCGCAACGGCCATCGTCCGGGACTCGCGCCCGGAAGCAGCGAAGGAGACAGCCTCTGGACACCAATATCCGTATCTGCGGCGAGGCCGGTCAGGGAGTGCAGACGACTACCGTGTCGTGGCCCGGCGCTTTCTCAAGTTCGTCGGCACCGAATTGAAGGCGACCTGGACCCTGACGAAGCAGTCGAGTCGCCCCACCGAAGAAGCCAAGGCGACGGCGCTGAAGGTGCTGCTCAACAACGTCAAGGGACCGCACAAGGGGCTGCCTCGAACCGCCGCAGGGGGCTATCCTGAGCCTGCATTCAAGATCTCATGATCGGCGTGCTGGACATGCTGGTCAGCGTCGAGCGGCGATGTACGCCGTTCTTTGATGAGATGCGAAGCCGCGCCTGGAAGGGCGCGGCAATGGAGGAAGACAGAGATGAGACTCAAGCCACTAGGTGACAAGGTTCTCGTCAAGCGCAGCGAGGCCGAGGAGAAGACCGCCGGCGGTATCGTGCTCCCGGACACGGCCAAGGAGAAGCCCAAGGAGGGGCGCGTCCTGGCCGTGGGCTCGGGCCGGATGCTTGACGACGGCAAACGCGTGCCGCCCGCCGTCAAGAAGGGGGATCGAGTGCTGTTTACCAGCTATGCCGGAAATGAAGTGGTGTTCGACTGCGAGGAGTATCTCCTTGTGCGTGAGGAGGACATCCTGGCGGTCATGGATGCAGGGAGATAGTGCGATGCCAGCGAAGATGATTGCCTACGATCAGGAGGCGCGTGAGGCCATACGGCGGGGAGTAGACAAGCTGACCCGCACGGTGGCTTCGACGCTGGGCCCGCGGGGGCACAACGTGCTCATCGAAAAGGGATTTGGCGCGCCGCTCGTGACCAAGGACGGGGTCACGGTGGCCAAGGAGATCGAGCTCCCCGATAAGTGCGAGAACATCGGCGCGCGCATGGTACGCGAGGTGGCCTCGAAGACATCAGATGTGGCCGGTGACGGAACCACCACGGCCACGATTCTCGCGCATGCCATCTACGAAGAAGGCCTCAAGAACGTTACCGCCGGGGTCAGCGCGCTGGCCGTGAAGCGCGGCATCGATCGCGCCGTGCCGCTGGTGGTCGACGCGCTCAGGAAGCTCTCCAAACCGGTCAAGGGCAGAGAAGACATTGAGAAGGTCGGCTCGGTGGCCGCCAACAACGATCCTGAGATCGGAAAGGTGCTGGCCGATGCCATGGACAGGGTCGGCAAGGATGGCGTAATCACCATCGAAGAGGGGCAAACCCTGGAGACAACCGTCGAGCTGGTCGAAGGCATGCAGTTCGATCGCGGTTATCTCTCGCCCTACTTCGTGACCGAAGTCACCGGCATGAAGGCCGTGCTCGAGGACTGCCTGATTCTCATTCACGAGAAGAAGCTTTCGAACCTGAAGGACCTCGTGCCTCTGCTGGAGAAGGTAGCTCAGGCCGGCAAGCCTTTGCTGATCATTGCCGACGACATCGAGGGCGAGGTTCTGGCGACACTGGTGGTCAACAGGTTGCGCGGGATGCTGCACTGCTGTGCCGTCAAGGCCCCTGGATACGGCGATCGCCGCAATGCGATGCTCGAGGACATCGCCATCCTGGTCGGCGGCCGAGCGATCACCGAATCGCTGGGTCTCAAGCTCGAGAACCTCAAGCTTACCGATCTCGGTCGGGCCAAGAAGGTGGTCGTCGAGAAGAATTCCATTACCATCATCGAAGGCGGCGGCAAGACCTCGGACATCAAGGGGCGCATCGAGCAGATCAAGAATGAGATCGAAGCCACAACCAGCGACTACGACCGCGAGAAACTCCAGGAGCGCCTGGCCAAGCTGGCCGGGGGCGTGGCCAAGGTGCTTGTGGGAGCCGCTACCGAGGCGGAGATGAAGCAGAAGAAGGCCCGCATTGAAGATGCCATGTACGCTACGCGCGCGGCCGTCGAAGAAGGCGTGTTGCCCGGCGGCGGCGTGGCGCTGGTCCGGGCGGGACAAGCCGTAGCTGGCGCGCAGTTGTCCGGGGACGAGAGAGTTGGTTTCGGCATCGTCCTGCGTGCCCTGGATCATCCATTGCGCTTGATTGCCCAGAACGCCGGCGTCGAGGGCGCAGTCGTCGCGGGGAAGGTGCGCGACGGCAAGGGCGCTTTCGGATTCAACGCAGATAGCGAGGTCTACGAAGACCTCATCAAGGCGGGGATCCTAGACCCCACCAAGGTCGTGCGCTGCGCGCTGGAGAACGCCGCCAGCGTAGCCACGCTGATGCTGACCACAGAGGCGCTGGTCACGGACATGCCCAAGAAGACCAGGAAGACGCCTCATGCGCCGGCTGAAGACGAGGACTGGTAGATGGCGGTCGCGTGACGGCGGGAGGGGCAAATGGCCAGGTACGCGGGACTGTGGCTGGATTACTCGCGGGCACTCGTGGTCATTCTGACCGAGGGCTCTGAAGAACTCGTTGAAATCGAATCGGGGATTGGACGCGGCGAGCACGTTCCCGGCGGGACGTGTCATAACCCACGGGAGCAGCCGGACAAAGGCGCTGCCCTTCAGAAGGGGAGCCAGCAGCTCGGGCGTTTCTTTGAGCAGATTCTCCGCAAGGTTGCAGGCACAGAGGGCATTCTGATCCTGGGCAGCGGAGCAGCCAAACAGGAATTCCTCAACTTCGTCCGCGCCCAATACGGTCCCGCCGGCAAGCGCCACGGTACGAAGCCCGCCCACAGGATCGACGGTCAGGACTTCTATCACGCGGTACGTACCCACTTCGCCGCAACCATGAGCCGAGGCCCCCGGGGGATGCAGCCATGACAACGCCACGGACCGGAAGGCACACGCGCACGATCCTGGCAGGCGTCTGTCTGCTCCTGGTCGCTCTGGCAGGTGTGATCGACTGGCGAGATGGGTCACGCCGTGAGGCAGATTCCAGCCGATTTCAGGATGCGATTGAATGGACAAGAGGAGGGCGAAGAAATGGGCACACACAACGCGGTTGTAGCAGTGTACGGCAGCCACACCGAAGCTGAGGGTGCAGTCAAGGAACTTCAGAAGGCGGGATTTGATCTTAAGAAACTCTCTATCGTCGGAAAGGACTTCCGCAGCGAGGAACACGTTGTCGGCTACTACAACGCGGGTGATCGGATGGCTTACTGGGGCAAGTTGGGCGCCTTCTGGGGTGGCCTGTGGGGGCTGCTGTTCGGAGCGGCCTTCTTCGCCATTCCCGGGATTGGGCCGATCGTCGTGGCAGGCCCGCTCGTGGGGTGGATCGTCGGGGCGCTGGAAGGGGCAGTGGTAGTCGGGGGCTTGAGCGCCCTGGGGGCGGGGTTGGTGAGCATCGGGATACCGAAGGACAGCGTCCTCAAGTACGAGACAGCCGTAAAGTCGGACAAGTACCTGCTCGTGGCTCACGGCAGCCAGGCAGAGGTCGAGAAGGCTCGGGATATCGTCAAGACGACGGATGCCGCCGAAGTTGCCCTTCACGACGCCTGAGGTGGCGGAGGCCATCGCGGCCTGTCCCGGGGAAGCTTTGAGCGCGGGCCTGGTTGAAGGGCAATGGGAATCATGAAGACCAATCCGGGCTTCTTCTGTTTGGCAGACAGTGTGCCGGGCGGGGCGAACCCTTCGGGCAGGGGACCACTTCTTCCCCTTGACTCCGTCCAGCGCACTGAGCACTTGCTCCCTGTGCTTGCGCAGCCTCTTGCTGATTCCGCCGGGCCCCGCGCGGCTGGCCCATGGAAGGTTTCTTCCCCCTGACCATGGCCTGTCCCCCAATCTCCGGGTTTGTGCTCCCGGGTACCGCGCGGGGCCCGGAGCCAACTCACCTGCAACAGCCCTTGGAGTTGCCCTTCTTCTTCCCGGTCGCCGACTTCTTGGCCGCCGCCTTCGTCGTGTCCTTGGCCTTTGCGGACTTGCTCGTCTTCTTCATCTCCAGTTCTCCCTATTCAGTAGCCATTCTTCTCTCTTGCCCGCGGCCCATGCCGCGGACTTCCAGGCGGTCTTGTTCAGAAATCAGTGAGGGCAGGGCTGCAGGTCATAACCAACGTCCCAGTTCAGAGCCAGGCTTACTGCTGCCAACTCCTCGTAGCCGTTGAGGGACCAGAAGGCTTCTCCTCACCTCGCATCGCTTGGAGAGTTGGCATCCACGCGCATCTCGCATGTTCAGCTCGCCTCGCCCTTTGCGGGCCGTGAAGCAAGGTCGCGCTCAAGAGGTGGATCTTCAGTCTGCACCGACGAGTGTGAGCAATGGTCGTGCCACGGGTTTGGGACAGGACTCGGGCCAGAGCTTCTTGCCGGACCAGCAGGCGACCGCAGAACGGCTCGCTGGTGCATGAGAACAACCGCAAGACCGGCCGGGGCCTTACAGCTATCAACTATCAACTCATCTCCAGACCAGGAATGCTGGCAGCGCGACCGTAGCCATCGGACAGAGCTGTGAACTCCGACAGTAGCCTTTGAACATGGGAAGCCCACGATATCGGGCGAGGCACTTCAGGCGCTGTCGGAATATGCGTGGCCAGAGGATCTCGCCAGTCTCCGACTTGAACTCCAGCAGTTCCTTTACACGTGCGGGTCCTCAACCCGCGTGGCATTCCCTTCTTCGTTTGTGATGTGTTTGACAATGTTTCGGCCTCCTGCCGGTGGGCAAGACAGATGCTTGCGAGAATGCGTAGAGATGGCACAGGAGTTGCTGATGATGACTGCACAAGTGGAATCGTGATGATCCATGAGAGTCCGGTCAGGGATTGTGTTGCGTGGTGCACACAGCCCCGCGATGGCAACGGCCATTCGCTAACGGGATGCAGGCCTTCGGCCGAGAAGGGTAACGCCGGTGATAACCACAATGCACTCCAAGAGGGCAGCGGGGAGTTGCAGGGCGGAATTCGAGAAGACCGCGCTTCCGCACCTCGACGCCATATATCGGACTGCGCTGCGGCTTGCCCGAAACCAGCACGATGCCGAGGAGTTGGTCCAGGAAACCTATTTCCGCGCCTATCGGTCCTTCGACACCTTCGAGAAAGGGACCAACTGCCGGGCGTGGATCTTTAAGATTCTGATCAACTCCAATATCAATCGGGCCCATCGCAAGAACCTCCGCTCAGAAACCGTCCGGTTTGAGGATGTCGAGCCGTTCCTGCCCTCATCTCCGACGGACGAAGATGCTCCGAAATCGGAGAAGAGCCGCGGCGACGTGGGGGAACAACTTGAGGAGGAGGTCAAGTGGGCACTGGGGGAGCTGCCCGAAGTCTTTCGCATTCCGGTGGTCCTGTCCAGCATCGAGGGCCTGACCTACAGAGAGATTTCCAGGGTCGTCGGTTGTCCCATGGGCACGGTTATGAGCCGCGTGTGCCGCGGGCGGCGCCTTCTGCGCCAGCGGTTGGCCGCTTACGCCCGGGCTCGGGGCTATCAAAAGACTGCAGCAGTTCCTTTAGATGGTGCATACCGGGAGGTATCGCGATGAACTCTTTCACGGAGATTCAGGAACTGCGCAGCGACGTCATTCGAGAAGCTGCGGCTGGCCGGAATGATCAATGCTTCACGGCGGATCCGGGGGCGCTTCACTCGTATCTTGAGGTAAAGCTCGCAGGGCGGAGTCCGGCACGGTTGTCGGATGACGAGCTGAAGGCCATCGCCGGCGAGGCGTTGCGTTTGCAGCTGGTGATGTCAATCTCTGCCCAGAGCGCGGCGGCAAGATCTGCTGGACGGTAGCGCGTTGGCCGTGGATTGGCGCGACTGCACCGGCTGGCTGGTGCAGGATGTACCGGGCGGCGGCGGGTGCAGGCGGCCGGGAAGACCGCGACGCGGTCTGCAGATGTTCTCTAACAGGAGGGATGTTCCATGATGGACCGTTTGAACGAGATGACCGGGCAATTCTGGGCGTATGGGCCGCAGTTGATCGGGGCATTGTTGATTCTGGTCGCGGGCGGGCTCTTTGCCCTGATGGTAGCGGCCATAGTGCGCGGTGTGCTTCGGCACACCGAGCTGGACAACCGGCTGGCCCGATGGTTCCTGGGCGCGGAGCGGGCCAAGGAGATCCACGTCGAGCAGCTGGCGGGGAAGGTGGTCTTATACCTGATCCTGCTCATGGTTCTGGTCGCCTTTTTCCAGGCACTGGGTTTGACGCTGGTCACCCAGCCCCTGAACAGCATGCTGACCCATGCACTTGAGTTCATACCCCGGCTGGTGGGCGCAGCGCTGCTCTTGGCGGTCGCCTGGCTGGTGGCGAGCGGTATGAGGCTGCTGATCACCAAGGCGGTCAAGGCCAGCAATCTGGAGGCCCGACTGGGCGAGGAGGAAGAGGCGGGCGGAACCACGCTTGCCAAGTCGCTCGGCGAGATCGTGTATTGGCTGGTCTTCATTCTCTTCCTGCCGGCCGTGCTCGGTGCGCTGGCGCTGGATGGCTTGCTCGATCCGGTGCGGGCCATGACCACGCGGTTCCTGGTCTACCTGCCCAACGTCTTCGGAGCAGCCGTCATCGTGGTGCTCGGCTGGTTTGTCGCACGGCTCGTTCAGAGACTCGCCACCGGCCTGTTCGCGGCCATGGGCGCGGATCGGCTGAGCGAGCGGGCGGGGCTAGCCCGCAGTCTCGGGAACAAGAAGCTCTCGCAGGCCCTGGGGCTGCTGGTTCAGGTCCTGATCCTGATCCCCGTGGCGATCGCGGCCCTCAACGCGCTCGCGCTTGAAGCCCTAACCCAGCCGGCCAACCACATGCTGACCCTGATAGTCGGGGCCTTCCCCGCGATTCTTGGTGCCGCGCTGGTGCTGGTCTTCACTTACGTGGTCAGTCGGGTGATCGCCAAGGTGGTGAGCAACCTGCTGGCCGGCGTCGGCTTCGACTCGGTTCCTGCCCGGCTCGGTCTGGTCAAGGCGCCGCCGCCGGAGGGGACGCGGACGTTCTCGCAGTGGGCCGGGTATGCCGTGGTCGTCATCGCGATGTTCTTCGCGACCGTCGAGGCGGCCCGTATGCTGGGCTTCTCCGCGTTTGCCGGCATGGTAGCCGACCTGACCGTCCTCGGCGGACACGTGCTTTTGGGGCTGGCCATCCTGGCCGTCGGCCTCTGGGCGGCGAATCTCGCCGCCGAGGCCATCAAGCGCACAGGCAAGCCGCAGGCCGGACTGCTCTCCGTGATCGCCAGAGTCGCCGTTCTGGTGCTGGCCAGCGCAATGGCCTTGCGGCAGATGGGGTTGGCCAACGACGTTGTCGCGCTGATATTTGGCCTGCTGGTGGGGGCCGTCGCCGTGGCCGCGGCCATTGCCTTCGGGATCGGCGGACGCGAGGTGGCCAAGCGCAAGCTGGAGGAGTGGCTGGAGTAGACCCCGCTGGTTGGCGCACCTGGCTGGTAGCAAAGGAGGTTCCCGTGAAGGCAAAGAACATGGTCAAGCTGGCCGCGATACTGTGCCTGGCCGTCATCCTGATAGCGGTTGCGCTACAGAATTACGGTCCCGTCGAGACCCGCCTGATTTTCGTGACGGTTACGATGCCGCAGATAGTGCTGCTGCTGATGATGGCCGGCGGCGGCTTCTGCCTGGGGTTGCTCGTGGCCTTGTCCGTGGGAATCACGAAGAAGATCGCGAAGAAGAGTGCCGTTGAAGGGTAAACGTAGGGGCCTCTCGCCGAGAGGCTGCAATTCACAGGATGCAGGATGGGGAGGAAACTGATGAGCAACACACTGCCGATCAAGTTCGCGGTCGCGATGGTGCTGGTACTGGGCCTGACGGCCTGTGGGGAGAATGCTCCGTCCGAGAAGTCATCGGGCGCAGGGAAATCCGCTGGACAAGCCGTTGGCAACGCCGCCAGGGCCACCGGCGACGCCGTGGGCGATGCGGCCAAGGCCACCGGCGACGCTGTTGGCGATGCGGCTGAGGCCACCGGTACGGCGGTCGGCGATGCCGCCAGGGCCACGGGCGAGTACCTGTCCCCTTCCAAGGAAGCGGCCATCAAGGCCGCCCGGGACACGCTCGACGGGATCGAGAAGAAGTGGCAGGAATTGCAGGCCAAGGCTGCGCCGGTCACCGACGAAGCCAAGGCCGATTTCCAGAAGGCCAAAAAGGAGATGACCCAGGCCCTCGCCGATGCCAAGGCAAAGCTTGTTGAGGCCAAAGACGCCAGCCCCGACGTCTGGCAGAGGGACGTCAAACCCGCGCTCGATGCCGCCGTGCAGAAGGCGCAGAAGCTCTACGGGGACACGGCTGCCAGGTTCGGCGGCAAACAGGCCGGGTAGCGCGACCATTCCGAACACGTATGGCGCCCGCCTGGAGGCGGCGTTGGTGAGGACACGGCAGCAGGAACTGCCTCTGCGAAGGGAGAATTCGATGAAGACTGCAATTGTGATCCTGACGACACTCGCTCTGGGCATCCTCGCCGGATGTCAGAGAAGCCCCCGAGGCGGGAGCACGGTCAAGGAGGAAGGGTTCAAGATCGCCGCCCCGACCTTCAACACGGAGATCAAGCAGGGCGAACTCCAAACCGTGACCGTTTCGTTGCGGAGAGACGCGTACTTCAAGCAGGACGTCGAGCTGCAAATCAAGGCAGGTAAGGGTATCAGTGTCGAGCCGACCAGCGTTACGGTCAGGGCCAGTGACAAAGCTGAGGTGCAGCTCCAGATCACGGCCGCCAAGGATGCGGCTCTCGGTGAGTATCCTGTCGTGGTCAAGGGCACGCCGGAAACCGGCGAACCGACCTCCGTGGGATTCACTGTCAAGGTGGTCGCTCCGTAGAACTGGTCATTGGCCGGGACAGGAAGGGACACGAGGGGCTCAGGCTGAACGGTGCCTAGCTCGGGCTTGGCGGATTGATGAGAACTGCTGTGCATGACGTGTATGACCGAAGCCCGACCCCGTGGGCGGGCTTCGGTCACACACTTGACAATGAAGGAGCAAAGCCATGCTCTACTGGGCAGTGGTGTTCCTGGTCTTGGCGATCGGTGCGGCCATATTGGGCTTTGGCAACATTGCCGCTGGCGCCACGACCATCGCGCAGGTGCTGTTCTTCGTATTCGTAGTGGTCTTTCTCGCCTCCCTGGTGGGGGGGGGTAACAAGAAGATATCGACACTAGTAAGCACCGTCGCAGCGACACCGCTCTACAGAGGTCGAGAAGGCTCGGGATATCGTCAAGACGACGGATGCCGCCGAAGTTGCCCTTCACGACGCCTGAGGTGGCGGAGGCCATCGCGGCCTGTGCCGGGGAAGCTTTGAGCGCGGGCCTGGTTGAAGGGCACTGAGAATCATGAAGGCCAATCCGTTGAAGTACGTGGCAACGCTGGGGCAATCCCTCTGGCTGGACTACATCCGGCAGGATCTGATCGCCGGCGGCGGGCTCCGGCGTCTGATAGAGGAGGATGGGCTGCGGGGGATGACCTCGAATCCAGCCATCTTCGAGAAGGCGATCGCGGAGAGCCACGATTACGACGAGGACATTCGCGCCATGGCGCTCGAGGGCAAAGGCACCGGGGACATCTATGAAGTTCTCAGCCAGCGCGATGTGCAAGGCGCCGCCGACGAGTTCCGGCCTCTCTACGACAGGACTGAGGGCCAAGATGGCTACGTCAGCCTGGAGGTCAATCCCCACTTGGCGCATGACACGAAAGGTACGATAGAGGAAGCCCGCCGGTTGTGGGCCGCCTTGAACCGGCCCAACGTCCTCATCAAGGTCCCGGCCACGGCTGAAGGGCTGCCCGCCATCCAGCAACTTATCAGCGAAGGAATCAGCGTCAACGTCACGCTGCTCTTCGGGCTGCCGCGTTACCGGCAGGTGGCGGAAGCGTACATCGCCGGCCTCGAAGCGCGCGCGGTCCAGGGGCGGCCCGTTAAGCACGTGGCCTCGGTGGCCAGCTTTTTCCTGAGTCGCATCGATGTGCTGGTGGACCCGTTGCTGGGGAAGATCGTTGCCCAGGGCGGCAAGAAGGCAGAGCTCGCGAAGAAGGCGCGCGGGCAGGTCGCCATCGCCAGCGCGAAGATGGCCTACCAAATCTACAAGGAGATCTTCCTGAGCGACCGGTTCAGGAAGTTGGCCGCCCAGGGCGCCCGCGTCCAGCGACTGCTCTGGGCCAGCACCGGCACCAAGAACCCGGATTACAGCGACGTGAAATACATCGAGTCGCTCATCGGAGCGGACACGGTCAGCACCGTCCCGGTCGAAACCCTCGACGCCTACCGCGACCACGGCGCTCCGAAGTCCAGTCTCGAAACGGATGTCGCCGAGGCGGCGAGCGTATTGAAGTGCCTGGCGGACATCGGGATCAGCATCGACAAGGTGACCCAGCAGTTGGAGGACGAAGGCATCACGAAGTTCAACCAACCGTTCGACAAGCTGATGCAGGCCCTGGTGCAAAGGGCATCACCGCATTTGACGAGAGAATAATGAGCAAGCAAACCCGTGTCAGCCACCCAATATACAGCCTTCTACCCACAGAAATCGAGGGTTTCGATTCCCTGGCGGAACTCGCCCTGGATCTGCGCTGGTCATGGAGCCACTACGGGGACAGTGTGTGGAAACAGCTCGACCCCGAATTGTGGGAACTGACGCAGAATCCATGGGTGGTTCTGCAAACCGTTTCGCGCGAGCAGCTCCAAACGCTATTGACGGATACCGCGTTCCGCGCAGAGGTGAATGAGCTTCTGGATATCAAGCGCCGCAAGTCCGCAGAGCCTGCATGGTTCCAGCAAACGCATCCGAAGACTCCGTTGTCGTGCGTCGCGTATTTCAGCATGGAATTCATGCTGAGCGAAGCGCTCCCCATCTACGCGGGTGGACTTGGCAACGTCGCGGGAGACCAGCTCAAAGCCGCCAGCGACCTGGGCGTGCCCGTCGTCGGCGTCGGGCTGCTATACCAGCAAGGCTATTTCCGACAACTGATCGATCGGGATGGAGTCCAACAGGCCCTCCTTCCGTACAACGATCCCGGACAACTGCCGATCACGCCGGTGCGCCGCGCAAACGGCGAGTGGCTCCGGTTACGCATCAACTTGCCGGGCTACCCGGTATGGCTACGCGCTTGGCAGGTCCAGGTCGGCCGGACGAAGCTTTACCTGCTCGACAGCAACGACGCGGCAAACTGTCCGACCCATCGGGGCATTACCAGCGAGTTGTACGGCGGCGGAGCCGAGCTGCGCTTCAAGCAGGAACTACTGCTCGGGATCGGCGGTTGGCGGCTGCTCGACGCGCTCGGCATCAAACCGGAAGTCTGTCACTTGAATGAGGGACACGCAGCTTTTGCCGTGCTGGAGCGCGCACGCAGTTTCATGGAAGAAAGCGGACTGCCCTTCGAAGCGGCGCTGGCCGCCACGCGGGCCGGCAACCTCTTTACGACCCACACGGCGGTGGCCGCCGGCTTCGACCGTTTTGCGCCGGCCCTCATCGCGCAATACCTCAGCGGCTACGCCGAGCAGAAGCTCGGCCTGACGCTCCGCGACCTGCTGGCGCTCGGCCGTCGCCACCCGGACGATCCGGCGGAACCCTTCAACATGGCCTATCTCGCCATCCGCGGCAGCGGGGCCGTGAACGGCGTAAGTAGCCTGCACGGGAAAGTCAGCCGCCACCTCTTCGGAGCGCTGTTTCCGGGTTGGCCGGCGGCAGAAGTGCCCGTGGGGCACGTCACCAACGGTGTTCACACGCCGAGCTGGGACTCGGCGGTGGCCGACGACCTTTGGACGAAGGCCTGTGGAAAAGACCGCTGGCTGGGAACGACGGAAACCATGGAGCAGGACATCCGCCGCCTCTCCGACGCCACGCTCTGGCAATTCCGCACCGCCGCCGGCAAGGCTCTGGTCGAATACGCTCGCGAGCGGCTGTCCAGGCAACTGACCGCGTCAGGGGCCACACTTCAGGAAATCGATGCGGCGACGGCCCTGCTCGATCCCAACGCGCTGACTCTGGGCTTTGCGCGGCGCTTCGCGACGTACAAGCGGCCCAACCTGCTGCTGCACGATCCTAAGCGGCTGCTTCGCATTCTGAACAATCTGGAACATCCCGTGCAACTCATCCTGGCCGGCAAGGCCCATCCCGCGGACCAGGCCGGACAGGCCCTCATCAAGGAATGGACGCACTTCATCCGGCGGACGGAGGCGCGCTCCCGCGTGGTCTTCCTCGCAGACTACGACATGCATTTGACTGAGCATCTGGTGCAGGGCGTGGATGTCTGGCTGAACACCCCGCAACGGCCGTGGGAGGCGTGCGGCACAAGCGGCATGAAGGTGCTCGTCAATGGAGGCATCAACCTGTCGGAGTTGGACGGCTGGTGGGCGGAAGCCTACACGCCCGAAGTCGGCTGGGCGCTGGGCGATGGCCGAGAGCACGGCGACGATCCCGCTTGGGACGCCGCGGAAGCCAATGCGCTCTACGACCTGCTCGAACAGAAGGTGGTTCCGGAGTTCTACGAACGGAACAGCGCAGGCATCCCCTTGGCCTGGGTCGCACGGATGCGCGGCAGCATGGCGCGGTTGACCCCTCGGTTTTGCGCCAACCGCGCGGTCTGTGAATACACCGAGCAACACTACCTCCCGGCGGCCGAAGCCTTCCGTGCGCGCACTGCCGACAAAGGAGCCACTGCCAAGCAGCAGATCGATTGGCGGCGCGCCCTGGAACAGAAGTGGGCCACGCTGCGCTTCGGCGAAGTGAAGGTTAAGACTCACGGCGAGCAGCACCTGTTTCATGTCCAGGTCTTTCTCGGTGACCTCGACCCCAAGGAGGTGCGCGTCGAGCTATATGCCGACGGGATCGACGAGGGCTCTCCGGTGCGGCAGGAGATGAAGCACAGTCGTCGACTGGTTGGTGCGTCGAGCGGCTACGCCTACAGTGCGGCTGTGCCCTCGGCCCGACCGTCATCTGATTATACGGCGCGAGTGATACCGCACTGCGAAGGCGTTGCGATCCCACTGGAGAACGCACGACTCCTGTGGCAACGATGATTCGGGCTCGGGAAGAAGATCCGATGAAGAAAGCGACAGCAGTCACCTGCATATTTCTGGATATCGGCGGTGTCCTGCTCACTGACGGGTGGGATCATCATGCCCGCAAGCGGGCGGCGGTGACATTCAAGCTGGAGTTGGTCGAGATGGAGGATCGGCATCACCGGACTTGTGACACGTGCGAAGAGGGGAACCTTGCGCTGGAGGAGTGCTGACACCGGTGCAGATCGCGGTGAATCGGATTTCTCAAACACGCTGTCAGCGCGGACGCCGACGGCGAAAGGGGCAACACACAAAGACATCAAAGAAGGAGGCCACCGTTCATGAATCCCTTACTGATCGTCCTCATCGTGCTGGGGGCACTGAGTGTGCTTGCCGCGATGTTCGTTGTCGGGATGTACAACACACTCGTCGCGCTACGCAACCGGTTCAGAAACGCTTACGCACAGATTGACGTGCAGCTCAAGCGGCGCTACGACCTGATTCCGAATCTGGTCGAGACCGCGAAGGGTTACATCACACACGAACGCGGCACGCTCGAAGCCGTCATCGCTGCGCGCAATGCCGCATCGTCCGCCAACACAGGCGCCGCCGCCAATCCCGGCGATCCCGCCGCGATGAAGAAACTCGCCGACGCCGAAGGCACGCTCTCCGGCACGCTCGGCCGCCTGTTCGCGCTCTCCGAGGCGTATCCCGACCTAAAGGCGAACACGACCATGCTGAGCCTGATGGAGGAGCTGACCTCGACGGAGAACAAGGTGTCCTTCTCCCGGCAGGCGTATAACGACTCGGTGATGGTCTTCAACACGCGGCGGGAGGTGTTTCCCAGCAGCGTCATTGCCGGTACGTTCCACTTCACCGCCGCCGAGCTGTTTGTCATCGAGCAGCCGGAACAACGGAAGGCACCACAAGTGTCGTTCTCGTGAAGAGGGACGTGACTCATGGAGTTCTTCGAGCAGCAGGACAAAGCCAGGAAGAACACGAAGGTGCTGGTGATGTACTTCGTGATCGCCGTCCTGTGCATCATCGCCTCGGTCTATCTCGCCAGTCTGCTGATCTTCTACGGCGCCCAGTCGCAACAGCGGCCTGGTGTCTCGACGCCCGCACTTGCCCTGTGGGATCCGAAGCTGTTCCTCTATGTCGCGCTCGGCACGCTCGGCGTCGTCGCGGTCGGCAGCCTCTACAGAACCGCCGCCTTGGCCAAGGGTGGCAGCGCCGTCGCCGAATCGCTCGGCGGACGGCTCGTCAGCCCCAACACGACTCATCCCGATGAGCGCAAGCTGCGGAACGTTGTCGAGGAAATGGCGATCGCCTCCGGCGTGCCCGTCCCAAAGATCTATGTGCTCGACGACGAAAAGGGCATCAATGCCTTTGCGGCCGGTCACTCGCCGAGCGACGCCGCCATCGGCGTAACGCGAGGGTGCATGACCTTGCTCAACCGCGATGAATTGCAGGGCGTCGTCGGCCACGAATTCAGCCATATCCTCAATGGCGACATGCGTCTGAACCTGCGCCTCATGGGAGTCATCTTCGGCATCCTGTGCCTCGCGGTGATTGGCCGTGTCCTGATCTACTCGCGCGGCGGCAAGGATAGGAATCCGCTGATGCTCCTGGGGTTTGCCTTGATCATCATCGGCGCGATCGGCGTATTCTTTGGCCGGCTCATCCAGGCCGCGCTCAGCCGACAACGGGAATGCCTGGCCGATGCCTCGTCGGTTCAGTTCACCCGCAATCCGGCGGGGCTGTCCGGTGCGCTGCAAAAGATCGGCGGCACTGGTTCGAAGGTTGAATCCGCTCACGCCGGGGAAGCCAGCCACATGTTTTTCGAAAACGGCATGGGCAAACCGTTTCTCGGCGCGCTGGCGACCCACCCGCCGCTCGACGAGCGCATTCGCGCCATTGATCCCGCCTGGGACGGAAGATTCAAGCAGGCCAGCGTCAAAGCGGTCGAACCAGAATCTTCGCGCAAGGCGGCGACACCAACGTCATCACGATCTCCGTTTCCGACGATTCCCGGGATGCCCGGCGCTCGGACTGGCGACAGAGGATTCGCCACCAATGCCGTCCTGATGGGAGCAGTGCTGCCTAACCTCGGCAAGCCAACGCCTCTGCATTTGCGCTACGCCGAGGAGTTGCGAAATTCATTCTCGGAAATAGTCCAGTCCGCCGCTCGCGAACCGCTCGACGCCATCGCACTTGTTTACGCGATGCTTCTCAGTCCGGACGACACTGCGCGCGCGAAGCAACTCACGGAACTTGCCAAGCAAGCCCCTCCGGGGGTTCGCGAAACCACCGCCGCGCTCTGGCCGGAAGTCGCGCCCATCGCCTCGCGCGCGCGGCTGCCGCTCATGAACCTTGCTTTACCGGCACTACGCCAGCTTCGGCCCGACGAAGTCGAGCAATTCAGTCAGGCGCTGCAATGGCTCATCGAGAGCGACGACCAGATTGACATCTTTGAGTTCGTCCTTCAGAAGATCGTCCGCCGCCACCTCGCGTCGCAGTCGGATGCAACCCGCCCGACATCCGTTCAATACGAAACGCTCGAACCGCTCGTGCGGGATTGCAGCGTCGTGCTCTCGGCGCTGGCGAACGTTGGCAGCATCAACGCAGACGAAGCTGAAAAGGCATTCCGGACGGGCGCGCCCCATCTGGGGGCGAAGGCCGACGGGCCGCAACTCCTGCGGCGCGAAGAATGTGGGGTGAAGCAACTGGATACCGCGCTCGACCGCCTCGCGTTGGCCGCGCCGGAGATCAAGAAGAGTGTCCTCGAAGCCTCCGTGCATGTCGTCGGCGCGGACGGCGTGGTCCAGGAACGTGAAGCCGAATTGCTCCGCGCCATCGCCGATACGCTGGATTGTCCGATCCCGCCGTTTGTGGAGATTGCCGAAAGTTAAGAACATGACCGGAGTGTACCGCGTTGTGGGCCTTGTCTGAACAAAGGAGCATTCAAGCATGGTGACAAAGACTCTATCCCCGGAGGTGCTCCAGAAGATCGATGCCTACTGGCGCGCCGCCAACTACCTCTCCGTCGGCCAGATCTATCTTCTGGATAATCCGCTGCTGAAGCGACCGCTGACGCTGGAGCATATCAAGCCCAGATTGCTCGGTCACTGGGGTACCACACCGGGACTCAATTTTATCTATGTCCATCTGAACAGGATTATCAAAGCGAGCGACCTGGACATGATCTACATTGCGGGCCCAGGGCACGGCGGCCCTGGGCTGGTCGCGAATGTCTACCTGGAGGGGACATATTCGGAGTTCTATCCGAACATCTCTCAGGATGTGGTCGGGATGAAGCAGCTCTTCCGGCAATTCTCGTTCCCCGGCGGCATTCCGAGTCACGTTGCGCCCGAAACCCCGGGCTCGATCCACGAGGGCGGCAAGCTCGGCTATGCTGTTTCTCACGCTTACGGGGCCGCATTCGACAACCCGGACTTGATCGTCGCCTGTGTTGTGGGTGATGGCGAAGCAGCGACAGGGGCTCTGGCAACCTCCTGGCAGTCGAACAAGTTTATGAATCCCGCGCGCGATGGCGTGGTTCTGCCTATCCTGCACCTCAACGGCTACAAGATTGCTAATCCAACCATCCTGGCGCGGATACCTCGGGAAGAACTCGAGAGTTTGTTCATTGGCTACGGCTACAGGCCCTATTTCGTCGAGGGCTCCGACCCGGAGACCATGCATCAGTTGATGGCCGAGACACTCGACACCATCGTGAAGGACATCCGCGCGATTCAGGAGAACGCCCGCAAAGGGGGCGGCGCCGGACGGCCCCGGTGGCCCATTATCATTCTCCGTTCCCCGAAGGGGTGGACCGGCCCCAAGGAAGTGGACGGCAAGCAGACCGAAGGTAGCTGGCGTTCCCACCAGGTGCCCCTTTCGAACCTGGCATCGAAGCCGGATCATGTGGAGCAATTGGAGCGATGGCTGAAGAGCTACAAGCCGGAAGAGCTGTTCGACGAGAGCGGATGTCTTATTCCGGATCTGGCCGAGCTGGCGCCAAAGGGAACGAAGCGCATGGGCGCGACGCCACACGCCAACGGCGGATTGCTGCTCAGGGACCTCAAGATGCCGGACTTCAGGGACTATGCGGTCGATGTCAAGACGCCGGGACAGGTGACGGAGGAATCCATCACGATCATGGGCAGGTTCCTGCGGGACATCATGAAACTCAACGCGGCGGCCAGGAACTTCCGCATCTTCGGTCCGGACGAAACCGCATCCAACCGGCTTGGCTCTGTGTTCGAGGTCACTGACCGCACCTGGATGGCCGATCTGACCTCTGGGGACGACCACCTGTCACCGGATGGCCGTGTCATGGAAATGCTTAGCGAAACGACCTGCCAGGGCTGGCTGGAAGGTTATCTGCTAACCGGCCGGCACGGGTTCTTCTCCTGCTATGAGGCATTCATCCACATCATCGACTCCATGTTCAACCAGCACGCCAAATGGCTCAAGGTGACCCGGGACGAGATCCCATGGAGACGTTCTGTCGCATCCCTGAACTACCTGCTGACCTCACACGTGTGGCGTCAGGACCACAACGGCTTCAGTCACCAGGATCCGGGATTCATTGACCATGTCGTCAACAAGAAGGCTGATGTCATCCGCGTGTACCTACCACCCGATGCCAACACACTGCTTTCGGTGACCGACCACTGCCTGCGCAGCCGCGACTACGTCAACGTCATTGTTGCCGGCAAGCAACCCCAGTTGCAGTACCTGGACATGGACGCTGCGGTCAAACACTGCGCGGCGGGACTCGGGATCTGGGAATGGGCGAGCAACGACAAGGGCGGCGAGCCGGATGTGGTGATGGCATGCGCCGGCGATATTCCCACCTTGGAGACGCTGGCGGCCGTCGGCATTCTCCGCGAGCAGATTCCGGATCTCAAGGTTCGCGTAGTCAACGTCGTTGACCTGATGACGCTGCAGCACAAGGAAGAGCACCCGCATGGCCTCAATGATCACGACTTCGATGCTCTGTTCACTACCGACAGGCCCATCATCTTCGCCTACCACGGCTATCCGTGGCTGATTCACAGGCTGACGTACCGCCGCAAGAACCACAAGAATCTGCACGTCCGGGGATACAAGGAGGAAGGCACGACTACCACGCCGTTTGACATGGCCGTGGTGAACGACATCAGGAAGCACGGCCAGGACATGCCGGAGATCCGGAACTGGAAGTGGGCCAACCCCCGATGAACGCGCTCACGCGATTCGGGTTCTTTGCCACAGCGGGCCTCCTGCTGGCCAAGCTCAAGAGCCTCCTGGCCCGGGAACGTGGCGCCACGCGCATTGACCACCTTTCGGGCTTGCTCAACGCGCGGGCGTTCTATGAGGAGGCCGAGACCGAGGTCGGGCGCGCTCGACGCCACGACCACGACCTCACTAAGGTCGAACACACCGGCAGGAACGGATGCAACTTCGAAGTCGAGGATGGCGGTGGTTCCGCTCTGAAAAGGCTCAAGAAGGTGAGAGAACAAGAACGCAAACACATCTGCTGGGGAGAGAGCTCCGGGCAGAAGCCTGCTCAGATCCCATCTCAGGATTTGGATTCGCTCGATATGCTGGCCGCGGGTGTCAGCCTTTGTGCCCACCTGCCAACGCACTCGACAGTTGCCTGGCCTTTCTTGAGCGTCTTGGGCTCGCGCAAGAGCCCATGCCTCAGGGGGGTGCGGACTCGCTGGGATCCTCTTGCTTGTGGCATGCCGCTTGCTGCGGCCATCCACATGGGATATCGATTGGCGCGTGCCGTTGGAATGGCGATTGGCACTGTCCGGTCAAGAGTGTCTTCAATGCCGGGCCAACGTTCTTGCGCGGAGGAGAAACGCTGTTGCTGGTTCGTGTGGAAGACCGCCCCGGCATGTCGGCCGGCCAAGACGCAGGTAACGGGAGGGAACAGGCATGACAACCAAGGCAACGAAATCGCCTGCAGGAAAGGCAGGGGCGAAGAAGCTCGTGAACATTGCGCACGAGGGTGCCACCGTGAAGCGGATCAGGCCGGGCTTCATCCTGCCCAGCGCGGCCCTGACTATTGACCGCAAGAAGATCAGGTTCCTGGATGATGTGGATAAGCAGCCCGAGGCCGGCGACCTGGTATACGGCACGGTGGACTACGTGGGACAACACGCCACACTTGAGAACCAGCAGGGCCGAATTCACCAGATCGGGGCCGGCTCGAAGGCGGTATTCGTATTCGGGAATCGATACGCCCCCGACTACTACGAGGGCGTTGTTCCCGAAGAGTTCCCCAGGAAGGCGGACCTGCTGGCCCGCTCGGGAATAATAGGAGTGGCGCGTGCCAAGAACGCCAACATCAAGGACCCGACGCAGATCCGCCTGCGCGGCTACGTGTGCGACCGCGAGGGGAAGGTCATCAATACCGGGGATGTGCCCAAACTGCGCCGGCCGCAGGTTACCACCAAGAAGAAGAACCGGGCAAAGATGATCCTGGTCGTGGGTACCTCCATGAATTCGGGCAAGAGCTTCGCTGCGGCGGCCTGCTGTTGGGCGCTGTCCACCATGGGGCACACGGTTCGGGCGTCGAAAGTCACCGGCACGGCCAGCCTCAAGGACATCCTGCTCATGGAAGACTCAGGCGCGCGGCCGGTCACGGACTTCTCGTACATGGGTTACCCGTCCACATACCTGCTGGCAGAAGATCGGCTTCTTGATATCTTCAACACGCTGGACCTCAAGTACGCCAACAACCCGCGCAACTACTGGGTCGTGGAAATGGCCGACGGCGTCCTGCAGCGCGAGACCGCCATGCTGCTGCAGTCCGAATGCGTTCGCTCGAGGATTCACAAGTTGATCTTCGCGGCTCACGATGCCTTCGGCGCAATGGGCGGCGTGGATACGCTCAAGAAGCGCTTCGGGCTGGAACCCGACGCGATCTCGGGAGTGGTATCGGGATCTCCGCTGGGCATTCAGGAACTGCAGGAGTTCACGGATATCCCCGTATTCAACAACATGCAGCGCGATCTGAAGCAGATGGCATCGATACTAATCTGAACCTGGAAAGCGAGAAGAGAACAGCCCAATGAGCTTCTTGAAGTCACTGTTTGACGACGTGACAAAGTGGAATGCCGGCCTGGGAGGCGCGCGCTGGGCCCTCTGGCTTCTGGTGGGGGCAGCCTCGGTGCTACTGGCCATGTGGCTTCTGGACCAGATATGGAAGCGGCTGGCGGTTCCTGTGGCTTCGAAGAGCCGCAATGAGCTGGACGGTATTGTGGTAGGCAACCTCCGCAAACCGCTGCTGGTGCTCCTGGGCGCCGGTGGCGCCAAGCTTGTCTTCGATGCCGTCATTCACCATGCCCGCGCAGCAGTGCAAGTCGTCCCTCCGGGCGCCACACTGCCGACCCCGGGCAAAGTTGCTGTAGTGCCGGTTCACTGGACCGGAGGCTTCGCAGTCACGCTCGTCGATGGAACGCTCTTCGTCGCCGTGGTGCTGGCCGCCTGCAGCCTGGGGTATGCCCTGATGGCCGCGATTTGCGACTGGTACTTGGCACATGTCTCCGGACGGACCAGAATGGCCCTCGACGACGAGCTGATACGCATGATGCGCCGGTTGGCGAAGATCGTGGCGGTGTTCGTGGGCATCACCATCATTCTGCAGCATTTCGACGTGAAGATAAGCGCTTTGCTGGGCATCGCTGGCGTAGCGTCCCTGGCGGTTGCGTTGGCCTCCAAGGACACCATCGCCAACATGATCTCGGGGTTCACGATCCTGGTGGACCGCCCGTTCAGGGTTGGAGACCGCGTGGAACTGGGCAAGGGCGTGATCGGCGACGTCAAAGAGATAGGCTTGCGAAGCACCAAGATCCTGACGTTTGACAATACGCTGCTAGTCTTGCCCAATACGACGATTTCCAGTGCCCAGATCGTCAATCAGAGCTACCCCGACCACAAGTACAAGATCCGCAGGGACTTTACGGTGGCGTACGGCAGCGACGTCAAGCGGGTCAAGCGCGTCCTGCGACGCATCGCCCGGGACAACGCCAGAGTGCTCAGGGATCCCAAGCCGCGCGTGTTCTTCGTGGATTTCGCGGACAGCGCGCTGGTATTCAAGCTGGTTTGCTGGATCGAGGACTACAAGGACCGCTTCAAGACCATAGACAGGCTGAACATGGAAGTCGACCGCCGCTTCCGCGAGGAAGGTATTCAGATTCCGTTCCCGCAGCGCGACATTCACATTCGTACGGATGCCGGCAGCACCCCACTTCACGGCAAACCTGGGGAGGAAGAGGCGGCGGAAGCTGCCGCGCCAAGCACAGCCGATCCGGATGGGTCAAGTGCAGCTGACTCCTGAGACCGGACCGGGCTTCCCTTCGATGAGCGCCCTGCCGCTGGGACCCGAAAGGGGTCTCCGTCCAGGCTTGCCTGCCCCTGCGCCAGATGAGTGTGGAGCCGACACGTGAGGCGCCCGCTTGCACGGACGCTCACTGTCTTCTTCGCAGCCGTGATTCTGACCACAGCGATCGGCTTCGTGGACTTCTTCACCGGGTACAAGCTCAGCGTGAGCCTGCTCTATCTCGTACCCGTGCTTTTCGTTTCCTGGAGCTCCGGGCGCAAGGCCGGCATGCTGATGGCGGCCATCGGCATGCTGGCGTGGTTCTTGGCCGACGCATCTCTGCGCAAAGAGGGTTTCAGCAACCCGGTGGCATAGTGGAACGCGCTGATGAGGTTAGGTTCTTCATGACGGCAGGCCTGCTGCTAGCTGCGTTGAAGGCGGCCCTGGTCAAGGAACGTGACGCGGCACGGATCGACCATCTCTCCGGGCTTCTCAACGGGCGAGCATTCCATGAGGAAGCGGAAGCCGAAATGCGGCGTTCCAGACGCCACAATCACGAACTGACCCTGGCCTATGTGGATCTCGACAACTTCAAGATGATCAACGATCTGTACGGCCACAGAGAGGGTGATCGAATCATCCACAAGACGGCAGGGGTTATGCGCACCGCCCTGCGGTCACACGATATCGTGGCCAGAGTGGTACGGTCAGCCCCACCGAGGTCGCGGTGGCCACCGTGCCCATCATCAGCGCCCGTGTCGACCACGGTCCCTCCGCACCCAAGAACCGTCTCCAGCCCCCCACGGAAAAGCAATACCGCGCCGGCCAGCACGGTGAACCCATGCAGCACCGGGCCCTCGAAGCTGCCGCCGCCGGATACCGAAAAGAGCGGGGCGATGCCCGGGAGCGCCAGGCCCCAGAGCTGCAGCGGTGGGAGGGAAGGACCGCCCAACGCGTAGGGACCTATGATTACGCCTGCCAGGAGTTCTCCGATGACCGAAGGCTGTTTGAGCCAGCATTCCGCAATGCGCCCCAGACCGCGCGCAGCCAGTACGATAATCGCGACTTGGAAGGCCAGTCGTGCGGATTCGTTCACGGCCGCTCTTCCCGTCGCCGAGTTATGATCACTTCCGTACCGAGCGCCCTGGCGCCCTCGACCCCGACCGCGATATGGCGCGACCCTTCCTCTCCATGAAGCTGATTATCTTGGCCATCATGTCCACGCATTCTGCCGGGTACAACCCGACGGCAGTTTCTGCCGAGAGCATCACGTAGTCGGAGCCGTCCAGTATGGCATTGGCTACGTCTGAGACCTCTGCTCTTGTGGGCATGTGATGTGCGGTCATGCTTTCCAGCATCTGAGTAGCAGTAATCACGAATCTTTGCGCTCGGTTGCACTTCCTGATTATCGCCTTCTGAATCGTTGGGACCTCATATATGGGAACCGATACGCCCATGTCACCCCTTGCAACCATGATCCCCTCGCAGACGTTGATGATCTCGTCAATGTTCTCAATGCCTTCTCTGTTCTCGATTTTGGCGATGATCCCTATCTTGCGCTGTCGTTCTTTGAGATGTGCTCTGAGCGCAAGAATATCATCGCCCCTTCGCACAAAGGACTGGGCGATGTAATCAACACCATGCTTCACGCAAAAGTCGATATCCTTCTTGTCCTTCGGCGTCAATCCCGTGAAGCCCAACCGGACTTCCGGCATGTTGATACCCTTGCGTTCCTCAATCAGCCCGGGAGTTATAACCCTGGTCTTCAACCTGTTCTTTCTGCAGGCCTCAGCCACGAGAGCGATATTGCCGTCGTCAATGAAGATGTGCTTGCCTCTGGCGATCCCGTCTAATGGACCTTCGAAGTCGAACGGTATGAGGTTACCCTCTCCCAGTATGCTCTCCTGAGTCAACCAGATAACCTGCCCCTTCTCGGTCTTGATAGGTTGGCCCTTCTTGAGCCTGCCGACCCTTATGCGGTAGCCCTCCAGATCCCCCAGGATTTCTACGCGCCGGTGATGTTCTCTGTTCAGTGCTCTTATCGTCCGTATTCGGCTCAGATGTTCTTTCACGTGTCCATGGGAGAAGTTCAGTCGCACCGCGTGCATCCCGGCACGCATCATCTTCCTGAGGAGCACCTTCCTGCTCGAGGCAGGACCCAGAGTGCAGACTATCTTAGTGTGTGCCATTACGCGTGCTCAGTTCTCCGGCAATCGTTGACTTCATCCTCACCTCCGAGGCAACGGAAGAAGCGTACGTGACCAAGCTGCCACTGCCCGCCGCTACGTTCAATCGCCATCGGCCGGAACCGAATTCCCGGCTACCCATCCTCCTGGCCATTGATAGCTGAGGGATCCTGAGCAACGGGCATGCCAAGAGGCCCAGACTTTTCAGCTTCGCGGACTTAGGCTCAAGTGCGAGTGGGCCAGCGAGTTGCATGCTCTGAACAGATCAGGGTCAAGTCATCGGCGGGCCAGCTCTGCAGGACCGGATGCAGTGTGTCCGAAGTGGAGAGCAGTCCCGGCGTCCAGTAGCTTCTAGACAGGGAGGGCTCGGCATCGGTGAGCATCCCACTGCTCCACAAAGGAGTTAGGTCGTGTGCTGCGTGCGAACTCCCATGGCACGCTGGTTGCGATGCTACCGGGATACAGTCGGAAGCGTGCGGCAGCGGCATGACTGCGAACAAGGAGAATCTATCGTGAAGGCCCTGCAAGGAGCATCGGGCGGCATGGCCCTGGCGGCTCTGGCATGTGCGGTGGGCTGCGTGTTCGCCGTCGGTCATCCTCCTGCCGGGCTGCGGGCCGCTCAAGTCGCGGCTGGAAGTCTGAACAGATCAGGGTCAAGTCATCGGCGGGCCAGCTCTGCAGGACCGGATGCAGTGTGTCCGAAGTGGAGAGCAGTCCCGGCGTCCAGTAGCTTCTAGACAGGGAGGGCTCGGCATCGGTGAGCATCCCACTGCTCCACAAAGGAGTTAGGTCGTGTGCTGCGTGCGAACTCCCATGGCACGCTGGTTGCGATGCTACCGGGATACAGTCGGAAGCGTGCGGCAGCGGCATGACTGCGAACAAGGAGAATCTATCGTGAAGGCCCTGCAAGGAGCATCGGGCGGCATGGCCCTGGCGGCTCTGGCATGTGCGGTGGGCTGCGTGTTCGCCGTCGGTCATCCTCCTGCCGGGCTGCGGGCCGCTCAAGTCGCGGCTGGAAGAGAGAATCGGTGAGCCCCGCGCCATGGCCGCGAAACTGGTTGGCGTGATCGACACCGACAGGATGACTGAGCGGCAGATAGTGGTGAGAGTGCGGGCATTTTGCAGGTTCCAGCTGAAACGGGAAGATTGCTTCACCACGCTTTATCCCTTGCGGAAGATATGAGGAAGCGGGTCATGGGCGTTGACCCTTTTCCAGTCCTTGGACGCGCTGTGGCATACGGCGTGCGTACACGTGTATGCAGGCAGTGGTTCATGAAGGAAAAGGAGGGCGACCCATGTCGATGAAATTTCGCTTGGTTTTGGCGGCCGCGGGCATGGTGGCCCTGGCCGCGCTCTGTGGCTGCAGTGCGGCGGTAAGTTCCGGGGGGCACCACCGGCCGCCGGGCGGCGCCTGGCACTGGGGCGTGGCCGGGCCGCGACTGGTGGTCATCGAGAGCACCGGGATACAGTACGTCGCCGATTCCGACGACGAGGACATCTTCTTCTGGGACGGCGGCTGGTACCGCTGGTACGATGGCACCTGGTACAATTGCCGCAGCTACGGCGGCAGTTGGGTGCGCATCGGCGAACCGCCGGCGGTGTTCCTTCGAATCCCTCCGAGACACGTGAAGTACCGCGCGGTGCGGACGCACGTCGAGCGGCGCGGAGCCGCTCGCGGGCCGCAGCCCGCCAAGCGGCCGCATCCGCACGGAAAGGCCAAGAGGCACAAGAGATAGGACTGCTTGCCACGATGGAGATGCATTTGAGCATGAACCAATCGGGAAGGGAGAGCAAAGATGAAGACCGAAAGTTCAGGGGTAACAGAGCGGGTGAAGAATGAGATCGTTGCCGCGATCACAGGGGCAGGGGATATCGTCCAGGCGACGGCGGATACCGTTGCCCGAATGCTCGGCACAGCAGTCAAGGATACCGGCAAGGTGGGCACGTCCGTGACCGATACCGTTGCCGACGTGGCCAGCGGCCTGGTTCGCGGTGTCGAGCAGGTCGGCGCCGACTCGGGGCATGCTGCGAAAGGCCTCATAATCGGGGTGCTGCGCGGCACCAAAGAGGTCGGCACGGATGTCCTGGAAACCATTCGCCACACCGCCCATGTCACGATCCGAGACACGGCCAAGGTGGGCGGCGACGTCGAAGCCGCGGCCTCCGGCCTGATCGAGGGGGCGATCGCCGGCGCCAAGGCAGTGGGCGTCAGCGCCGAGGACGCCGCGTCGGCGGCGGCCGATGGGGCACTGAAAGCGGCCGGCAAGGTGGGTTCGACGGCGATGAAGACGGTTCAGAAGGCGGGGACCAAGACTGCCCAGACCGCCAACGTCCTGCTGAAGGCCCCCGCGGCGGTCGTGTCCAAAGACAACAAGTAGCACCCCGTGCGGAGCGGCGAACTGAGCATGCTGGGTGCCGGTTTGCACGGTTTGGGGCTTCCAGAGGTAACTTCAACAGAAAGGAAGGTTGATCATGGCAATCGCAAGATGGGATCCGTGGAGAGAGATCGAGGATATGTTCGACCGCTATGCGCGGGCCGGCAGCTTGCCGCGCGGCGGCGGCCATGAACTCGCCCGTGCGGGCGACTGGACACCGCGCGTGGATATCGCCGAGACGGACAAGGCGTTCGTCATCAAGGTGGAGATCCCCGAGGTCAAGAAGGAGGACGTCAGCATCACCGTGGACAATGGCATCCTGTCAATCCGCGGGGAGCGGCAACAGGAGAAGGAAGAGAACGGCAAGACCTTTCATCGCATCGAGCGCTCCTACGGGGAGTTTACCCGCAACTTCACGTTGCCCGACAACGTGGAGGTGGAGGGCATTAATGCCACGTTCAAGGACGGCATGCTGAGTCTGGACATCCCGAAGACCGAGAAGGCCAAGCCGAAGGCCATTGAGGTCAAGGTGGAGTAGCGCAAACAGTGGGGCACACTCTACAAGCCTGTCCCACGGCTCAACTTGTCGCACGGCGATTTCCCCTGGTACAGGAGCGCAATCGCGAACCTTCGGAGGGCGGCCACCGCGGTGGACAGGCGCGTGACGATCATGGTTGCGGCCCGACCAAGCCAAGGAGGCTATTTCTTTGAACGTGTCACTGATCTTCATACGCGACAAGCGCTTCTATTCCCGGCCCTCCGCCAAGTTCATGCGCAAGCGGAAAAGACACCCCTATCCCGGGGGCAAGAAGCACTACGTGCTTGCGGCGCCGCCGCTGGGGATCATGTACCTCTCCGCAGTTCTGAAGCGGGCCGGGCATGGGGTAACCCTGACCGACCAGTGCCACCCGGAATACAGCACCGAGCGCTATCTGGAGTCGCTCAGGCAGCAGCGCCCCGGGATGGTCGGGATCAGTTTCCTGAGCAACATGTGCTACCCCAGCGCGCGCGACCTCGCTTGCAAGGTCAAGTCGGCGCTGCCCTCCGCCCGGGTGGTCATGGGCGGTGTATTCGCGACCATCAACGCGCGCAAGATCATCGAGACCGAAGAGAGCGTCGACGCGGTCGCGCGCGGCGAAGGCGAAGGCATCGTCGTGGACCTGGCCGAGAGCGTGAAGACTCTCGACGGCATCCCGGGCCTGACTTTCAGGTCCCCGGGCGGCGAAGTGGTGGAAGCCCCGGACCGGGAGCGCATAGCCGATCTGGACAGCGTGCCCTTTCCCGATCGCGCGGGGCTGGACATCAACTACGTGGCGGCGCTCCCGCTGGCCGTGCCGGCGGTGATCTGGGACCGGTCCAACACGGCGGTGCTGTCCTCGCGCGGCTGCACGTTCCAGTGCTCCTACTGCAACTGCCCGACGTTCAGCAGCCGCAGGTGCGTCATGCGCAGCGCCGGGAACGTGCTGGAGGAACTCGACGAGATCAGCAAACAGGGCTACGGCGCGTTCAGCTTCGTGGACGACAACTTCCTGCTGCAACCCAAACGGGCCACAGAGATTTCCGCCGGTATCAAGGAGCGCGGACACTCGTTCCAGTGGGCCTGCCAGGGCCGGCCGGAGAACAGGACCCGCGACGCCTTCGGGGCTCTGGCGTCGGCGGGATGCGACGTGATGATGTTCGGGATCGAAAGCGGTTCGCAACGGGTTCTCGACGGAATGTGCAAGGGCACGCAACTCGCGGACGTGGAGAAGGCGGTGACCGCCGCGAAACGGGCGGGGATCGGCATCCGTCACGGCTTCTTCATCGTGGGGTCCCCGGGGGAGACGGCCGAGGAGTTGAGGGCGACGTTCAAGCTGGCGAAGCGATTGCCGATCAACAGCTTCGGCTTCAACTCGCTGACCGCCTTCCGGGGCACCGGCCTGTGGCGCGACGCGGTCGGCCGGGGCCTGATCGACGAGGACCGCGACTGGGACAAGATGTTTCCGGCGCACGAGATCTATCCCGAGGCCCTAGACTCCCGGGAGCTGTTCCTGCTGCGGGCGAAACTCGTCAAGCGCCTGATCGTGCACAAGATCACCCGGAGCCCGCGCGACGCGATGAGAATCCTGGGCCGCTTCCTGAAGTCCATGCCGATGGGAGCCGTCTACAGGGTGCTAACCTCGAGCAGCAGCAACCACACCCGCCGGCGGGCTTCGGCGTCTGATAGATGAGGATTGGCTGCGGGGGATGACCTCGAATCCAGCCATCTTCGAGGAGGCGATCGCCGGGAGCCTTGATTACGATGAGGACACTCGTGCCATGGCGATCGAGGGCAAAGGCGCCAAGGACAGCCAGGCTCGAAACCGATGTTGCCGATGCGGCGAGCGTATTGAAGCGCCTGGCGGACATCGGGATCGATCTTGACCGGGTGGCGCAGCAACTCGAGGACGAGGGCATAGAGAAGTTCAACGAGCCATTCGACACACTGCTTGAGGCCCTGGGGAGAATGTCGCCACATCCAGCGAGAGAATCGCCGTGAAAGTGTGCGTTCGGGTAGTAATCCAGGTCGACCGAAGACCCCGCTGAGGTACAGAGTCCGGTCCAGGGAGCGAGGAGGGCGCCATGCCAGAGCCAGGCAGTAATTGTCGGGAGACCGGGACCTTCAGGCGCCGCCTCTTCCGAATGATTATACCCAAGTACCCGGCCTTCAACATCTACAGCCACATCGCTCGCAAGACCACCGCCCTGGGGCCGGTCTGCGTGGCGACGGCGGTGAGCAAGCTGCCCTGCTGGGATGCCGAGATCATTGACGAGAACAACTTTCGGGCGCCCGGGCCGGTTGACGATTCCGGTGCGCCCGACCACACCGCGCTGCAGGCCGCACGGCCGGCCGACGCGGTGGGTTTCTACGGGGGGCTGTCCAGCACGATCCCGCGCCTGCTGACGCTGGCCGGCCACTACAGCCGCGCGGGCGTCTTCACGGTCGGTGGTGGCTACCACCTGTCCGCCCTGCCCGGCGCGGCCCTGGCGGCCGGGTTGGAGGTGGTCGTCAACGGCGAGGGTGAGGAGACTATCGGCGAACTGCTCGCCGCCCGCTTCACGGGTGGTGTCCTGGAGGCCATTCCCGGCATCACCTTCATGAAGGACGGGGCGGTCTGCTCCACGCCGGATCGGCCGCCCATCGAGGACTTCGAAGGGCTGCCGCTGCCCGACTTCGGGCTGCTGCGTTACGCCCGGATGGGCGTCTACCCCATCGGGCGGGTCCGCGGCTGCGGGGCCAACTGCGAGTTCTGCGCGGTCAAGGGCCGGCCGCGTTGCGCCTCGCCCGAGCGCCTGCTGGCCCAGATCAGCTGGCTGGCGGAGAGCCGCCGGGCGCGGCAGTTCTTCATCGTCGACGACCAGTTCGCCCAGGACCGCGCCGAGACGGTCCGTTTCTGCCGGCTGCTGGCCGAGTATCGGCGGGCCACCGGGCTGCGCTTCTTCATCACCGCGCAGATCCGGCTGGACTGCGCGCGCGACGCGGAGCTGCTGGCGGCCATGCGCGATGCCGGCATCCGCAACCTGGCCATCGGCATCGAGTCGCCCATAGAGGAGGAACTCCGCGCCATGGGCAAGAAGCTCCGCGTCGCGGAGATGGTCGAACTCGCCCGCAGATACCACGATCACGGCTTCCTGGTCCACGGCATGTTCATCTTCGGCTATCCCGTGCGAGGCGGCTCGGACTTCCGGATGAGCGCAACCGAGCGGGTCAGGCGCTTCCGCACCTTCATCCGCCGGGCCCGGTTGGACACCGTCCAGGTGCTCCTGCCCGTGCCTCTGCCCGGCACCGAGTTCCGCGCACGTATGGAGCAGGACGGCCGGGTCTTCCCGCTGGCCGAGTTCGGCTGGGAGTACTACGACGGCAATTTCCCTCTCATCGTGCCGGATTCCCCCATGACCCCCGCCGACATGCAGGAGTCCATCCTGAAGATCATGGGCAGGTTCTACCATTTCCTCAGGATGTCCGGCGTGGCCATGCACACCCTGCGTTTTCCGCTGGCCATGTTGCCGCTGGTCGATCCCAAGACACGCTGGCGTCGTTGGTATCGCCGCTGGCGAAACGACGTGATCGGCTCGGTCGGCTACTTCGTCATGCGGAACTGGCAGAAGCAGTTCAAGGACGGGGCGTTCCGCCGGAAACTGGCTTTGGCCGGACGCTTGAGCTCACGGCCGGAGAACCCATGAAGACAAGCACCCTCACGCCGGAGTTGCTCCGGAAGATGGATGCCTACTGGCGCGCCGCGAACTACCTGTCGGTGGGCCAGATCTATCTTCTGGATAATCCGCTGCTGAAGCGACCGTTGACGCTCGCGGATGTGAAGCATATGCTGCTGGGGCACTGGGGAACTACCCCCGGGCAGAACCTCATCTACGTGCACCTGAACCGGGTCATCAAGAAATACGACCTGGACATGATCTACGTCTCCGGCCCCGGGCACGGCGGCCCGGCGCTCGTGGCCAACACGTATCTCGAGGGCACATACGGCGAGATCTATCCCCATATCAGCCAGGATGAAGCCGGGCTTCAGAAGCTCTTCAAACAGTTCTCGTTTCCCGGCGGGATTCCCAGCCATGTTTCACCGGAATGCCCGGGATCGATCCACGAGGGCGGCGAACTGGGCTATTCGCTTAGCCATTCGTTCGGGGCGGTCTTCGACAATCCCGATCTCGTCGTTGCCTGCGTCGTAGGCGATGGCGAGGCGGAGACGGGTCCGCTGGCCACGGCCTGGCACTCCAACAAATTCCTCAATCCGGCCACGGACGGCGCGGTGCTGCCGATCCTGCATCTCAACGGCTACAAGATCGCCAACCCGACCGTGCTGGCCCGCATTACCCACGAGGAGCTCGATCAGTTCCTCCGCGGCAACGGCTGGATTCCTCACTTCGTAGCAGGGGCTGAGCCGGCGCTGATGCACGAAGCCATGGCCGCGACGCTGGATACGGTGGTGGCGGACATCCAGCGCATTCAACACGACGCCCGCGTCAACGGCAACGCCGACCGCCCGCGCTGGCCGATGATTGTCCTCCGGTCTCCGAAAGGCTGGACGGGACCGAAGGTCGTGGATGGCCTTCAGATTGAAGGCACCTTCCGCGCGCACCAGGTGCCGCTCTCCGACCCGGCCGCCCATCCCGAACACCTCGAGCTGCTGGAAGACTGGCTGCGGAGCTACCGGCCGGAGGAACTCTTCGATGAGCAGGGCCGCCTGACTCCGGAACTGGCTGAGCTGGCGCCCAAGGGCGAGCGCCGGATGGGCGCCAACCCGCACGCCAACGGCGGGCTGCTGCTGCGCGAGCTGATCATGCCGGACTTTCGAAAGTATGCGGTCACTGTGCCTTTACCGGGGTCCGTTGATGCCGCCGACGCGCACGAACTGGGTGTCTTTCTGCGCGATGTGGCAACGCTCAATCGGGAGCAACGCAACTTCCGGATCTTCGGCCCCGACGAGACGCTTTCCAACCGCTTGAACGCCGTATTCGAGGTCACCAACCGGCAGTGGGCTGCCCGGGTGCAGGACAACGACGAGTTCCTGGCCCGCGAGGGGCGCGTCATGGAGATGTTGAGTGAACATCAGTGCGAAGGCTGGCTCGAAGGCTACCTGCTCACCGGCCGGCATGGGCTCTTCAATTGCTACGAGGCGTTCATTCATATCATCGACTCGATGTTTAATCAGCACGCCAAGTGGCTGAAGGTCACGGCGAGCCTGCCGTGGCGGCGGAAGATCGCCTCGCTGAATTACCTGCTCGCCTCACATGTATGGCAGCAAATGCATAACGGCTTCACCCATCAGGACCCCGGATTCATCGATCATGTCATGAACAAGAAAGCCTCCATCGTGCGCGTGTATCTCCCGCCGGATGCCAACTGCCTCTTGTCGGTCTGGGACCACTGCCTGCGCAGCCGCGACTATGTCAACGTCGTGATTGCGGGCAAGTACCAGGCACCGCAGTGGCTGACCATGGATGAGGCCATTGAGCATTGTACGCGAGGTATCGGCGTGTGGCCCTGGGCCGGCAGTGACCGCGGCGAAGAACCCGACGTGGTCATGGCCTGCTGCGGCGACGTGCCCACGCGGGAGGCGCTCGCCGCCGTTTCCATTATGCGCGAGCATCTGCCCGAGCTCAAGATGCGGGTAGTCAACGTCGTCGACCTCATGAAGCTGCAGTCGGACACGGAACATCCGCACGGACTGAGCGACCCGGCATTCGACGCGCTCTTCACCAGAAGCAAGCCGGTCATCTTCGCCTTTCATGGCTACCCCTGGCTGATCCACCGACTGACCTACCGCCGCACCAACCACGAGAACCTCCACGTCCGCGGCTACAAGGAAGAAGGTACCATTACCACGACCTTCGACATGACCGTGCTGAATGATCTGGATCGCTTCCACCTCGTCATGGACGTGCTGCATCGCTTGCCGCAGCTGGGAGTCCGGGGCGCGAAATTGAAGGATAGGCTGGGGGACAAGCTCATCGAGCATACGCAGTACATCGACGAGCATGGCCAGGATATGCCGGAGATCCGGAACTGGAAGTGGAGCGAATCGTCGACAACGAAAGAAGGCACAAGTGCTTATTGAACTGAGTGAAGAGAAAGGCGGAGAGGTCGGTGTGATCCACGTTATCGGAAAGCTGCTCGAGCAGACTACGAGCACTTTGTGCCCGAGTTCGAACGGTTTGTCCGGGAACAAGGAACTGGCATGACCAAAGACCCGAACGCCTTACGGCTCCGGACGCTATCTCTGGACAAGAAAGTCCGCTGATGAGCTGGCTGAAATGGCTGCCTTGGCGTTCTGTCATACGCCGTGTTGCGCGCAAACAGGGATTCCTGGATCCGGTCGCCCTGCTGGCGCGGCTGCGCAGCTTTGCTCAACCTTCCGAGGTGGGCGAACCCATGGAACTGCTGCGGGCCGGCGCTGTGTTTCATGCCCGCGGCCTGATCAACAGCCGGGTCATTCAACACAACCTGGACTGGGTCTGGCCCTACTGGATCGAACGCCAGTTCGCCCCACATGACGAGTCGTTTATTCCGCGCGCCTTTTCTCTTACCCATATCAATCTTACCAATCGCAACTGGACTGCGATCGGCTATCCGGACTGTCACGAACTGCCGATTGTAGATCCCCGCGGTCTGCTGACGCCTTTTCTCGATGGCTGGTCATTGGATAGCTGGCTGCTGGCAGAAGATGGACGCTGCCTCCTGCCATCGCGAGCCGCCAATTGCCGTCAACGCCAGGACATGGATCCGGGTGTCCGGATAACTACCGATACAGAAATGCCTGGGCTGGCCCTGACCAGCCGCGCCTCGGTGCAACTGGAGTCGGGTGTCCCGGTGTGCAAACTGCAGTTGCAGGCCCGGACCAGCATCAGCGCCTGGCTGGTGCTGGCGCTGCGCCCGCAAAACCCCGAGGGCATCAGCTTCGTCCATCAGGTCAACCTGGCAGAAGGGCGCAATGGCTGGGTTGTCGACGGCGCCCAAATGGTCAATTTCAGTGCCGCGGCCGGGCGACATCATGTTTCCGACTATCGCCACGGTGACGTGTACATTCATCTCAAGGATCTGGATGACCAGACTGAGGGTCGTTGTGACGTGGGGATGCTCACGGCGGCGGCACTGTTCCCGGTCAAGGCCGGCGGAACTTCCGATCTCACCGCGACCATTCCCCTGGCGGCCGCCGGATCCGGGGTGTTTGCCGCCGATGCTTGGGACACCGTGCATCACGATCACTGTAAACTGGTCTGTCCGGAGCCGCGGTATGAATTCCTCTACGCCGCCGCGGTGAACTCGTTGATTTTGTTTTCGCCTGATGACATCTATGCCGGCCCCTTCACCTACAAACGCTTCTGGTTTCGCGATGCCGCCTTCATCATCCATGCCCTGCTGTGCGTGGGGCTGACAGACCGCGCCGAACGCGCTCTGGCACGCTTCCCGGGACGGCAGACGTCACAGGGTTACTTCCGTTCCCAAGACGGCGAATGGGACAGTAATGGTGAGGTGTTGTGGATTCTGCAGCGCTTCTTCGCCCTCACCGGACAGCTGCCATCCTCTGATTGGGACGGTCCTATCCGGCGCGGTGCCCGTTGGATCATGCGTAAACGCCTCAGAGATGATCTGGATGCGCCCCACGCCGGACTGCTGCCGGCCGGTTTCAGCGCCGAACACCTGGGACCCAACGATTACTACTACTGGGATGATTTCTGGGGCATCGCCGGTCTGCGCGCGGCAGCGGCCATGGTCGCTGACCGCGATGCGGGCGACAGTGGCGATTTTGCGCGGGCCGCGGACGATTTCCGCGCGGCAGCCGATCGCAGTCTGGCAGGATGTGCGCAACGGCTCGGCCGGCCGGCCATGCCGGCGTCGCCTTATCGCCGTTTGGACGCCGGCGCCATCGGTTCACTGGCGTTCAGCTATCCGGCACAGCTCTGTGCTCCGGACGATTCCCGCCTGCTCGACAGTGTCGAGTTCCTGCTCAGCCGTTGTTTTGTGAACGGTGCGTTCTACCAGGACATGATCCATTCCGGCCTCAACGCCTATCTGACTCTGCACGTCGCGCAGGTACTACTGCGCGCCGGCGATCCGCGCTGCCTCGATCTGATGGATGCGGTTGCGGCCCTGGCATCGCCGACAGGTCACTGGCCGGAGGCCGTCCATCCGCGTACCGATGGCGGTTGCATGGGCGATGGTCACCACGGCTGGGCCGCCGCCGAATGGGTGCTGATGATACGCAACTGCTTCGTGCGCGAAGAAGACGACCGCCTGATTCTGTGCGCGGGTATTCCTGCGCGCTGGCTCAAGCAAAACACGCCGATCAGCTTCGGACCTGCACCAACCGCGTTTGGCACGCTGGAACTGACCATCACCCCCGCAGCCGACCAGTCCATACGCATCGACTGGCGGGGAACTTGGCATCGCGATGCCCGTCCGCTTGAAATAAGGCTGCCTGGCTTCCCCCCGGCCAGCGTCGTCGACGCTGATGGCTCGATCATCCTCCATGGCCATACCATATCTGCCGCTCAACCAGCAGGACCGACTCCACGTGCATAAAGCAGACAAAGCGATAAAGTCCAACGGTGGGAAGCGGTTTACCCAGCTTCCCATTTTCATCGTTCCGATTATTGCAGTGTTAATTGTTGCAGCACTCTGGCGTTTCACGCCTTTGCACGAAATCGGAAATCCGGAAAAACTGCAGGCACTTATCCGTGCACTGTGGACAAATCAATGGTGGACTGTCTTCTTGGTAATTGTGGTTTATCTAATTGCCAACCTTCTGATGTTTCCAAATAGCATATTGAATATCGCAGTCATTCTCGGCGTTGGTGGTTTCTTCGGTTGGCTGTATGCGATCTGCGGCAGCTTGTCTGCAGCAACAGTCTTCTTCTTCGCAGGGTATTTCTGGGGCGCGAAGCGACTCAACGCCTCGAAATATAAGGGAATCCCCAAAATCAGAAGATTTTTGGCAAAAGGAGGCGTTGCCGCGGTAGTGGCCGTCCACGCCGTACCCAGTGCGCCCTACGGCGTCGTGAATTCCATCATCGGGACATTTAATATCAGTTACCGGGATTTCATCGTGGGAACCTCTATCGGCCATCTTCCCGGAACATTGTGCCTGGCTTTATTCGGCAAACAGTTGAAGAATCTCCTGGACGACCCGTCGCCACAGAACATTGCAATCCTCTTAATCATTGTTTGTGCCGCCGTCGCATTGATTTGTGTACTTCGCAGAAGACTGAAAACGCATATTGGAGATGCAACTGAATTGGACAACTCGGGATCTCGCTCATGAATACTCTCATCTTCACTAACACCTTTACCCCACATGTCGGCGGCGTCGCCAGGTCGGTGGAAGCGTTCACCACCGAATACCGCAAGCGCGGGCATCGGGTGCTCGTCGTGGCCCCTGAATTCCCAGATATGCCGCCGGATGAAGTCGACGTGATGCGGATTGAAGCGATCCAGACTTTCAACGCCAGCGACTTCTCGGTAGCGCTGCCGCTACATTCACCGCTCACCGGAACGGTCGATGCTTTCCAGCCGGATATCGTGCACTCCCAGCACCCTTTCCTGCTTGGCATGACAGCACTGCGGCTGGCGCGCTATCGGGGACTGCCGTTAGTCTTCACCCATCACACCCTGTACGAACACTACACCCGCTATGTTCCCGGTGACTCAGCCGCCTTGGAACGGTTTGCGATGGAACTTGCCTCCCGCTATGCGAACCTCACCGATCAAGTCTTCGCACCCAGCGAAAGCATCCGGGATCTACTGCAGCAACGTGGCGTAACCAGGCCGATTGCCGTGGTGCCCACCGGCGTCCTCCTGGAAAACTTCGCGTCGGGCGACGGCCGCGCACAGCGCCGGCAGATGGAGATTCCCGAGGACGCTTTCGTGATCGGCCATCTGGGACGCCTGGCGCCGGAAAAGAATCTGGAATTCCTGGCCCAGGCAGTCGCCGATTTCGTACGCGGTCGACCTCAGGCGCATTTTCTGGTGGTCGGAGCAGGCCCCTCCGAAGACACCATACGGGAGACATTCGCACGCGCCGGTGCCGAAGCGCAATTGCACCATGCCGGCATCCTGCGGGACCAACCACTGGCCGACGCTCTGCATGCGATGAATGTATTCGCCTTCGCGTCCAAAAGCGAGACCCAGGGAATGGTGTTGACGGAAGCCATGGCAGCCGGCCTGCCGGTTGTTGCCCTGGACGCGCCCGGTGTACGGGAGGTGGTCACGGACGGAAAGAACGGTCGACTGCTGCAAGACCCGACCCCCGCGGCATTCAGCGCCGCGCTGCAGTGGATGGCTGGACTGGCGCCGGAGCAAATGCGCAATCTGAAAAGGGCCGCACTGGACACTGCCGAGGCCTTTTCCATGTCCCACACGGCGGACAAGGCCCTGGCCGCCTATGCGTCAATCAAATCAAGACCACCCGCTAACGCCAGCGAGGACCAGAGACACTGGAAGGATGTCTTTTCCTGGGTGGAAACGGAGTGGGAGATTCTGAAAGGCTTCGCCGGAGCATGCGGCGCAGCCGTGAGCGCCAGTCTCTCTTCTGAAAAGGAATGATGATGCAACACTCGAATCTCTGGACCGGATCGTCATGCCGGCGACAAGACCAACAGGCTAACCCATGATCGGCCGAATCGAAACATTTCTCCGACACCTGCGCCGCAGGCTCCGTCGCAGTGTCTGGCTGTCGCGTCTGCTGCGTTTGCCCGTGTCGGAGGGATCGCCAACTCGGCCGGGACTGCTCATGATCCAGATTGATGGGCTCTCGCAGCCGCAGTTTGAGCACGCTTTGGAGCATAATAGACTGCCGTTCCTGCGGCGGCTGATCGCGCGCGAACACTATCAGGTTCAGGCTCACTACTCGGGCTTGCCGTCGACGACCCCCGCGGTCCAGGCCGAGCTCTTCTATGGCCTCAAGGGCGCCGTCCCGGCATTCGCCTTCAGGGACCATGAATCGCAACAGATCGTTCGCATGTTTCAACCGGATGCGGCAGCACGTATCGAAGCACTGTGCGCAAACCATGACGACGAGGCACTGCTCAAGAACGGCAGTGCTTACGCGGACATCTACACCGGCGGTGCGGCGGAACCGCATTTCTGCTCGTCAGCCATGGGCTGGGGGCCGGCGCTGCGCGGCGCCAATCCGTTCGTATTCCTGGCTTTTGTGCTCAGCAATCTCTACAGCTTCCTGGGCATCGCAGTCCTGATGTTCATGGAACTGGGGCTCGCGGCAGTCGATTTCATACGTGGCGTTGCCGGGGGACGCGACTTTGCGCAGGAACTGAAATTCGTCCCGGCTCGGGTCGCCATTTCTGTCCTCCTGCGCGAGCTCTGTGTGATCGGCGGCAAGATGGACATCAGCCGCGGCATGCCCGCCATTCACATCAACTTCCTCGGATATGACGAACAGTCACACCGCCGCGGCCCAAATTCGCTGTTTGCTCACTGGACGCTGAAGGGAATCGACGACGCGATCGCCCGGCTATGGCGCGTCGCCAACCATTCCGCCTGGCGACACTACGAAGTCTGGATCTATTCCGACCACTGACAGGCTGTGGTCCGGGCCTACCATCAGGTTCAGGGCTATGCACTGGAGGAGGCTGTGACAGCGGCATTTAAACGCCAGAGGGCCAATCCTCAGGCAGCAGCCAGTAAAGGCCAGAGCAGTATCCATGCCCAGCGAGTGCGTTTTCTGGGCGGCAAGCGCATTCAACGTCTGTTTCCAGTGCCCGCCATCAATGGCGTGGAAACCGACGAAGAGCAACCGGTCGTTGTCGCCCCCGGGCCCGTTGCCCACGTCTATTTGCCGGGACAACTGAGTAGCGACCAGCGAGATTCTGTCGCTCGCGAACTGGCGCATGAACACAAGGTCCCGATCGTGCTCAATGTGGAGGCACCGGGCCTGCTGCGCGCCCGGACCGAAGACGGGGAATTCCGTTTACCGCAAGACCGTGCGGCGTTGTTCGGTTCGCAACATCCGTTTCTTGATTCGCTCGGCGAAGACTTGTTGCGTCTCTGCGAACATCCGGACGCCGGCGACCTCGTTCTGCTGGGATGGCGCGAAGGCATGTCCCCGCTGACCTTTGCCGAAGAGAACGGCGCTCACGCCGGTGCATCGCCGGAAGAGACCAACGGCTTCGCATTGCTTCCCGCGGACACCACATTGCCGGGACGCGAGCATACATATCTGCGTCCTGACGATCTGCGCGCCGCGGCGCTGCACTATCTGGGGCGCCCGAATCACCGAACCTTTGACGCCGGTGCCCGGGCCATCGCCACACCCACCGACACCCTTCGTGTCATGACCTATAACGTGCACGGCTGCACCGGGATGGACGGCAAACTCGATGCCCAACGCATTGCTCGCCTGATTGCCCGCGCCCAGCCGGATGTGGTGGCACTGCAGGAATTGGACGCAGGCCGCACCCGTAGCCACGGTATGGACCAGGCTCAATTGATCGCTCGTTATCTGGTGATGGAGTTTCACTTCCATGCGGCCATGTGCCTCGAGGATGAACGCTATGGTGATGCCATTCTGACTCGTTTGCCACAGCGCCTGGTCAAGACAGGTCCGCTGCCAGGACTTGCCGGCAAACCTCACCTGGAATCGCGGGGGGCTCTTTGGGTTGCCATTGACCTGCACGGCAAAGAAATCCAGATCATCAACACCCATCTGGGCTTGTACCGGCGTGAACGCATGGCACAGGTGGAATCATTGCTCGGCAGCGACTGGTTGGGACACGAACAATGCCGCGGACCTGCAATTCTGTGTGGCGACTTCAACGCACGGCCTTCATCGCCGGTGTGCCGCCGGCTCAGCCGCCGACTCAGAGACGTTCAGATTGAGGCACAAGACCACCGTCCCAAAAGCACCTTTTCCGGCCGCTTTCCGGCCTTGCGAATTGACCACATCTTCATCAGCCCGGAACTTGAAGTAATCCGCGTCGAAGTCCCCAATTCGGAACTGGCGCGGGTCGCCTCCGATCATCTGCCCCTGGTTGCAGAGATACGCATCAACGAACAGGAACTGAACCAACTAAAGGACCTCGATCATGCTAAACAAGGACAAGACACAGAAGGGATACCAACTGGACAGCATCGACGGAGCAAGTCATGCCGGTAAGCGCTACATCGACGAGCACGGCCAGGACCTGCCGGAAATCCGGGAAAGGAAGTGATGGAGTGATTGCTGCACCCCGGACCGAAAGGAATTAGGATTTGTCTGTGGCTAAACAGGCAACTGAACTCAGGTACGCTGTCCGACTTCGTGTGGTGTTGAAGTATTTCGGTCAACTGTGCCTGGTGCTCGCCGCGCTGACGGTGGTGCCTTTGGCGGTGTCGGTGGTTTTTGGTGACGGGTCCATCAGCCTGCGGTACGGCATCGTGATCGGCGGGCTCGCTGCCTTGGGGGCCGGCCTGGCTCGGCTGCATGCTCCATCCAAGATACAGGCCAACGAAGGCATGGTCTTGGTCGCCCTGATGTTTCTCTTCACTCCGCTGGTGATGTCCTACCCGATGATGGGCTCGGGGTTGAGCTTTCTGGATGCCTTCTTCGAAGCCATCTCCGGCGTGACCACCACGGGACTGAGCACCAGGCCGACGCTGGTTGGCGCGCCACAGACGTTTCTTTTTGCCCGCGCCTGGATGCAATGGTACGGAGGACTGGGCATCGTGGTGCTTTCACTGGCGCTCGTAATGCAGCCGGGTCTGCTGGCGAAAGGCCTGGCGGTTACCGAGGCCGAAACCGACGATTTGGTCGGTGGCGCGCGGGCATACGCCGGGCGCGCGCTCATCGTCTATGGCGTTCTGACCGCCTTGGGCATCATCGGCTCCTGGTCGGTGGGGGTCGGGTTTCTCGACGCGGTGCTGTACACTTTTGCGGCGGTCTCGACCGGGGGATTCGCCCCGCATGACGGCAGTCTTGCGACGTGTGGCTGGCCCGCGCAGGTGTGGATTACCCTGCTCTGCCTCGCCGGTGCGATCCCCCTGGCGCTCTATTACCGAATGTTCAAGGAGAGACGGCGTGTTGCCGTGGACTTCCTGCAGCTCCGGACTCTGCTAGTCGCTTCCCTGGTCATATCGCTGGCGTTGGGCGCGACTATGCGGCTGAGCACCGGCATGGCCTGGACGCAAGTACTCCGACATGCGCCCTTGTTCGCCCTTTCCGCCCAGACCACCGCGGGCTTCTCCTCGATGCGATGCGAGCAACTCGATGCGGGCTCGAAGCTGGTCATGATCTTCGCGATGCTCGTGGGCGGCGGCGCGGGATCGACCGCGGGCGGATTCAAGCTGTTGCGGCTGCTGATCGCAGTGGGCGTGTTGCGGTTGATCGTGCTGCGGACCTGCCTGCCGAAGCACGCCGTCATCGAACCCCGCTTGGCAGGCCGCCAACTGCAGAATGAGGAGATCCGCGCGGCCCTGCTGCTGATGGTGCTGTTCGTCGCTGTAGTCGGTGTCTCCTGGCTGCCCTTTGTGGCCATGGGATACAACCCGCTCAACTCCCTGTTCGAAGTGGTGTCGGCAACCGCAACGGCAGGCCTGTCGGTGGGAGTGTCGAGTGAGAGATTGCCCGCGCTACTCAAGGGAATCCTGTGCGTTGACATGCTGATGGGCAGACTTGAAATCATCGCGTGGCTGGTGTTGCTGTATCCGGGGACGTGGTTCGGCAGGAGAATGGAGGGAGCATGAGAGCTGTCTTTGTCGGAGCCGGAGACGTCAGTGTCGAAACGGCCAAGGCGCTCATCAAGAAGGGCCATGAGGTCATCATCATCGAGACCGTCAAGGCCAAGATCGATGAATTGTCCGAAGAGATGGACTGCAGCTTCCTGCTGGGCGATGGCAGCCAGCCGAACCTTCTGCGCGAAGTCAATCCCGCGCAGACCGATTTCCTGTTCTGCCTGACCAATAGCGACCTGGCGAACGTCATCGCCAGCCTGGTCGGTCGTTCTCTGGGTTTCAAGCGTATCGTGACGAGCATCGGTGACCCGCAGTTCGAGGGCATCTGCCATGAGCTGGGTCTGAAGGACACGATCATCCCCTCGCGCACGATCACCCGTTACCTGGTAGACATGGCGGGCGGTGGCGAACACGTCGAAATGTCCACGGTCATCAAGGACGAAGCCCGGCTGTTCATCCTGGTGGCAGGAGCGGGAGATGCGGGCGCGGCCAGAGATCTGAAACTGCCTGCCGCTGCCCGGGTCATGTGCTATTACCGTGGCGGCAAGTTTGCACACGCCGATGAAGATACCACATTGCGCGCAGGCGACGAGGTTGTGGTTCTAACGCACAGTAAGAACATGGCCGTGCTGCAGGAGCGCTGGGAGCCGGAGCCTGCGCCGGAGGAGCCGGCGGATTCGGCCACGGGCCAAGAGGCCGGGGTGCCGGAATGAAAGATCAAGCAACTTCCGCGAATCTCGGCGCGGTCGTCGCAGTGCGCGGCAGCGTCGTGGACGTGCGGTTCGATGGGCATTTGCCGCCGATCCATTCGGTGCTTCGCGCTGGCGCTGAAGGGCGCATCGTCATCGAAGTGCTGGCGCAACCGGATGCGCGTCATGTGCGCGGGATTGCGTTGACGCCCACCCAGGGGCTTGCCCGCGGCATGGCGGTGGAGGACACGGGCGGGCCGTTGAAGGCGCCGGTCGGCAAGGGGATTCTCTCGCGAATGTTCGACGTATTCGGGAACGCCATCGACCGCGAAGCGGCGGTGTCCGATGTCCAATGGCGTTCGGTGCATCGGGTTCCGCCGCCGCTGGCACGACGCTCCACCAAGTCCGAAATCTTTGAAACCGGCATCAAGGCCATCGATGTGCTCGTGCCGCTGGAGCGCGGCGGCAAGGCCGGGCTTTTCGGCGGCGCGGGCGTGGGCAAGACCGTGCTGCTCACCGAAATGATCCACAACATGATCGGACACCAGGAGGGGGTAAGCATCTTCTGCGGCATAGGCGAACGTTGCCGTGAAGGCGAGGAGCTCTATCGCGAAATGAAGGATGCCGGCGTGTTGCCGAACATGGTGATGGTCTTCGGCCAGATGAACGAACCGCCAGGCAGTCGTTTTCGAGTGGGCCACGCCGCGCTGACGATGGCCGAGTATTTCCGGGACGACGAGCACCGCGACGTGCTCTTGCTCATCGACAACATCTTTCGCTTCATTCAGGCTGGCATGGAAGTGTCTGGTTTGATGGGCCACATGCCGTCGCGTCTGGGCTATCAACCCACCATGGGCACCGAGCTGTCCCGGTTGGAGGAGCGCATCGCCAACACCGATACCGGCGCCATCACCTCAATCCAGGCGGTGTATGTGCCGGCCGATGATTTCACCGACCCGGCGGCGGTGCATACCTTTTCGCATCTCTCCGCCTCCATCGTGCTCTCGCGCAAGCGGGCCAGCGAAGGACTCTTCCCGGCCATTGACCCGCTGCAATCCAGTTCCAAGATGGCCACGCCGGGCATAGTTGGCGAAAGGCATTACGCTTTGGCGCGGGAAATCCGGCGGACGCTTGCGCAATACGCGGAGCTCAAGGACATCATTGCCATGCTCGGCCTGGAGCAGCTTTCCCCGGATGATCGCAAGGTGGTCGCCCGCGCCCGGCGGTTAGAGCGCTTTCTCACCCAGCCCTTTTTCACGACTGAGCAGTTCACCAGCCTCAAAGGGCAGCTCGTCAGCCTGGAGGACGCACTGGACGGCTGCGAGCGCATCCTGCGCGATGAATTCAAAGACTACCCGGAGAGCGCCTTCTACATGATCGGCAAGGTTGAGGAGGCCAGGAAGACGGCGCCGCCAGATGAAGACCATCCGGAGGTCGAGCATGCAAACTGATCTGCGGTGTGAAACGCAGCGGATACACCGCGCATCCAACACCATGGTGGTGCTGGAGGCGATTAACATAATGCTGCACCAGACGGGAGACAGAACATGCCTAACAAAGACGGGACAGGACCGGCGGGCAAAGGGGCGAAGAGCGGCGGGCAGAAGGGACACTGCGTAGAAGCTAAACCAACGCACAAACCCAAGGATGGGCGCGGCCAGGGGAAAGGCAAGGGACAGGGAAAGGGAAAGGCACGGGAGCGGTAACACATGACCGGCATGGTTGGGGCGGGGGGGGCAGGTACCTCCCTCGCCCAGCGTGCCACCGACGCTCATGAATCTTAGACTTCTCCTGCCGTTCGAGGTCTTCGCCGAGAAGACGGGCGTGTTGCGCATTGTGGCGGAGACACGGGAGGGTTCGTTTGGCCTCCTGCCACATCGACTCGATTGCGTGGCGGCGTTGACGCCCGGAATTCTGACCTACGAAACAGAGACGGACGGGGAAGTGTTCGTGGCCGTGGATGAAGGGGTGCTGGTCAAGACCGGCCCGGACGTGCTCGTTTCCGTGCGCCGCGCGCTGGGCGGAACGGATCTTGGCCAGTTGCGCGATTCGGTGGAGCAGGAGTTTCTGACCATGGGCGAGCATGAGCAAAGCATGCGCTCGGTAATGGCAAAATTGGAAACCGGCGTTCTGCATCGCCTGGCGAGCCTTCAACATGAATGACCAGCCAAAGACGACCTCAAAGCATGAGCCGGGCTTCGCTCGGAAAGTCGGCGCGAAGGCGGCGCGCAAGCTCAAGGCGCGACGCAACTCCACTCGCGGCGTCTGGTTCGGCTTGGGCATGATGGGACTTATCGGCTGGTCGGTGGTCGTGCCGACGCTGCTCGGCGCGGCGCTTGGCATCTGGTTGGACAACCGCCATCCGGGCACCCATTCCTGGACGCTGGCGCTGCTGGTTATCGGGCTCGCGATCGGCTGTCTGAATGCGTGGCTTTGGGTCGCCAAGGAACACAAGGCAATGCAGGAGGAACAGGAGGATAACGATGAATGACACATTGACGCTGGTGCTGGCGTGGCTGGCGGGGGGAGGGCTCGGCGCAATATTCTTTGGCGGCCTTTGGTGGACGGTTCGCAAGGGCTTGTCGTCCAAACGGCCGGCACTGTGGTTTCTCGGCAGCCTGGTGTTGCGGACAGGCATCGTCCTTGTCGGATTCTATTCGGTCTCAGGAGGACACTGGGAGCGGCTGGTGGCGTGCCTCCTTGGATTTGTCATGGTACGCCTTGTCGTGACGCGACTGACGCGACCGGCGAAGCCACCAACTGATTTGATACAGGATGCCAACCATGCGCCTTAGTCCCGATGCGATGATCTTCTGGCAACACGGGTTTCTCACACTCAATGGCACGATTCTGTTCACGTGGGGACTGATGCTGGGGCTGGCCGTCGGTTCACAACTCATCACGAGCACACTCGATGCAAAGAGGGCTGCCGGCCGACCGGGCGCGCACCAGCGCCTATAACGGCCGCGGCCCATGGTGGAATTCGGGGGCCTCGCACATGAACGCGGCCTTCCCGAAACGCTACTTCGACCAGCTGGGTCTCGTGAGCCTGCTCGATGAATACTCGCGCTTTCAACGCGGCCTGTGAACCGCCGTGGTACGGAACCGTACGCCCGGTGGTGTGAGAGGCGGGGGGCGTAAGCCCCCTGCCTACTCGATCGCTCTTGGCGCCCGCGTCCCGGACCAAGCGTAGTGAATACCTGTGCGTAGGCACGAACCGGGTGAGGACTACTTCCGCTTGTCGCTCCGCGGCATGCAGACTATCTCGCGCACCCTGAGATCGAAGAATTCCGCCGAGCTTCTGCTGAGGACCACCAGTGAGGTGTCGGCGCCCTTGCCGGCGCCGCCGAGTGCCATTACCTCCCTGCCGAGAGGAATGGCGCAGGCGTCGGCGGCCATCAGGACGACTTCCACGGCGACCTTGAAGCCATGACCTATAGTGTAGTAGGTATTGGCGATGATCTTGTTCGGAGTGACGGTCCCGAACTTGTCCTGGATGCCGCTGTTGATTCCGCCCATGGCGTGGCCGCCGCGCACGAACTCGGCGCCGAGCTTCTCCGCCTGCCTGACAACCTTCGCGTCGAGATGCCCCCACCTGTCTGCGTAGTTCTGAGCGTAACCCACGCCCACAACCCTGCACTTCACGCTGGCCTTCTCGAAGGCCCTGGCCAGTGCCAGGGCGGTCCTGCCGCTGGTGGTGGCCACTACGGCGTGCTTGATCTTCAATTCCTTCGCCCGTTCGACGGTGGCCGCCAGGCAGCCGGGGCACTCCTTGGGACCCGCCTTGCCGAGATACGCGATGGTCTTCTTCTTCATGTCTCTTCTCTCTAGCGTTCCGGTTCACTCTCGTAAAACTCGACGTCGAGGTCTTCAAGCTTGCCGAGCATGAACTTTCGTGCGTCCTGGATGGCCTGATTGTAGATGCTGGGGCCCAGGCCGCACACGAAGAAGTCCAGGATCTTCTCGGCGCGGAACTCACTGAGCTCCTCGTCGAATTCCTCGCGGTAGTAGTCGCCGAAGAGCCGCAGCAGCGTCGCCCGACGCTCCTCCGACAGCCTGATCCTCAGCGGTTCACCGCTCCTGAACTCGGCCATGAACTACACCCCTTTGCCCCCGATCCCTGCACGGCCTGCTAGCCGACTATCAGCAACGCGACGAACGGCACGACGTTAAACAGGAACAACGCCGCCTTGAAATACATGATGCCCCTGTAGTGCGCGACGCTGAACTCTTCACGAGTCATCGGGAACCAGCGGGTATGCACGCGGTAGATCCAGCCCGAGGCCAGGGCTATCATCGCCCACCAAAGGAACAGAAACCCGGCGTTGATCATCGAGCACCACATGAAGAACGCGCGCAGTTGATCAACGGTCATCAGATCACCTCCGACGCTCCCACACCCACGTCGCCGCGGGGATCGCGCCAGACGGGAACTTCTCCGGTCACGAGCTTCTTACCGTCGCTGAGACCCTCCGGCCGGCCGGCCAGGTGCCCGGCCATCCTCGCGCGCCAGTCCTTCAGCGTTGCGGAGTAGCCGGGATCGCCGGCCAGGTCGTTGCACTCGCCGGGGTCTTCCGCACGGTAGAAGAGCTGCTCGGCCCCGGTGACCGGGTTCCAGACGTACTTCCACTCCTCCCCGGTCAGGCACTGGTACGCGTTTTTCGAGGAGTAGCAGAACGAGTGCTCGTGATGGTAGTACTCGCGCGGCAGGAAGTCCCCGCCGGCCACCAGGGGCATGAGGTCCAGTCCCTCTACGGTATCGGGCGCCTCGACACCGGCGGCCGAGAGCAGGGTGGGCATGACGTCCTCGAGGCCGACCAGGGCGTCGGAGCGCGTGTTACGCCCGGCCTTCCAGGCCAGTGGCGGCCTGATTATGAAGGGTATCCGCGCCGAGGGATCCAGGGCGTAGGTCTTGCGCCAGAGATGATGGTCGCCGAGCATCTCACCGTGATCGGCCGTGAAGAGGAAGAGGGTGTTCCGGCCCTCTCCACGCCTGCCCAGGAACTCCACGAAGCGACCGATCTGCGCGTCGACGTAGGCCATGTAGCCGTAGTACGCCGCGCGGGCGCGGTGATTCAGTTCGGGTGACAGCTTCGCGCGCCAGGCGTTGACCGGCGGCGGCGAGGGCAACTCACCCTCCAGAGCGCGGGCCCACTCCCCGACTGTGGGCCCGGGAATATCCCTGGCCATGAACATGTCGAAGTAGGTCTGCGGCGGACAGAGCGGCGGGTGAACGCCGTTGTAGGAGAGCGTCAGGAAGAAGGGCCTTTCGGGATCGCGCTTGTCGATGCGCTTGATGGCCTGGTCGGTCAGCCAGGTCTCCTCCATGTCATTCTCGGGCAGGTGACTGGCACGGGCCATCCAGGAATTGCCGTGAACTCCGTGGGCGAACTGCGCGCGGGTCAGACCGGTCTTCTCGTCGATCCACTCGGCGTAGTCCTGGGGTACGATCAACTGCTCGAAGCCCAGGTGCAGCCGGGTGGGGTGGAAGTGGGTCTTGCCCACGTTGATCGTCTGGTAACCGGCACGCGTGAGCTCGCCGGCAAGCGTACGCGTGTAGGGCCAGGGCCGGCCGTCCTGGTAGCCAACCATCCCGTGGGTATTGGGCGTCTGCCCGGTGAAGAGCGACCTGCGCGCGGCTATACACGACGGGCAGGGAGTAAAGGCGCTGGTGAAGGTCACACCACCGGCCGAAAGCTCGTCGATGTGCGGCGTCTCCGCCACCGGGTGACCCAGTGACGAGAGCGAGTCGCCCCGCCAGTGTTCGGTGATGATCAGGACCACGTTCGGGCGTTCCTGGGACATGTGCTGCCTCCTTCGCAGGACAGGTTAACACCGCTCGCAGCGATCAGCAACCGAAGAGAAGCCCCGAGCCAATGCGGGCCCGGGATCTGTGGAAACCGCCCGGAGCCCGAAACCCGGGACCCGGAACTGCGGGCAGGCTAGCAGACCGTTGAAAGAAGGCCTGCTGGAGCAGGAGCGCAGTTGAGAAGTTGAGCAGTAGATGCGGAAGAGACCTCATCATGAATGATAGTGCTCTACTGCGTTCTACTGTTCTACTGCTCCAATTCTCCATTCGGGCGCTGGGTACTTCTTCAACGGCCTTCTAGCCCTCTCCCGGTTTCCAGACCAGTTGCGGCTTCCGCGCTGCGGTGACTTCGTCGAGGCGCGTGACCGGCGTCGTCTGCGGAGCCTTCCGGAGCACTTCCGGATCGCGCGCGGCCTCCTCGGCAACCTGCAGGAACTTGTCCGCCGCGCCGTCGAGCGTGCGTCGCGACTCGGTCTCGGTGGGCTCGACCATCAGCGCCTCGGGCACGATCAACGGGAAGTAGACCGTCGGCGGGTGCAGACCGAGGTCGATCAGCCGCTTGGCCACGTCCATGGTGTGGACTTCGCCCGGTTCAGACAACCCGGCCATGACAAACTCGTGCATGCAGGGCTCTTCGTAGGCCAGCTTGTAGGTCCCCTTGAGTTTCTCCAGCATGTAGCGGGCGTTCAGAACCGCGTGCTGGGCCACGCGCTTGACGCCCTCGGGGCCGAGCATGCGCATGTAGATCCAGGCCCTGAGCACCACCGCAACGTTGCCGGTGTAGGCGGTCGCCGGGCCGATCGAATCGGGCAACTCCTCCTGGAGCGCGAACTCCCCGCCGCTCTTGACCACGCGCGGAACCGGCAGGAACTTCGCAAGGTGCTCGACAACGCCGACCGGACCGGAACCCGGCCCGCCGCCGCCGTGCGGCGTCGAAAAGGTCTTGTGCAGGTTGACGTGGACCACGTCGAAACCCATGTCGCCGGGCCGGGTTACGCCCATGATCGCATTGAGGTTGGCGCCGTCGTAGTAGACCAGGCCGCCCTTGGCATGCACTATGTCGGCGATCTTGCGGATGTCCTTCTCGAAGATGCCCAGCGTGTTGGGATTGGTGAGCATCAGGGCGGCGACGTCCTCGTCCATCGCCGACTCCAGCGCGGCGAGGTCCACCTGTCCGCGCGCGTCGCTCCTGATGGTCACGATGTCGTAGCCGCAGAGCGCCGCCGACGCGGGATTGGTACCGTGCGAGCTGTCCGGAACGATGACCTTCTTGCGGCAGGCGCCCCGCGCGCAGTGATACGCCTTGATGATCATGATCCCGGTGAGCTCGCCGTGCGCGCCGGCCGCCGGCCACAACGTGAACTCGTGCATGCCGCAGATCTCCGCGAGCATGCGCTCGGTCTCGTACAGGAAGGCGAGCGTGCCCTGGCCGCACTCGGCGAGCATCTCGGGATGGAGACCCGCGAAGCCCGCGTCGGCCGCCAGGGCTTCGCTCACCTTGGGGTTGTACTTCATGGTGCACGAACCCAGCGGGTAGAAGTTGGTGTCCACGCCGATGTTGCGCGCGGCCAGCGCCGAGTAGTGCCGCACGACGTCGATCTCGGACAGCTCCGGCAGTACCGTTTCGCTCTCGCGGGCCAGACCGCCCAGCGCATCTGCGGCGTCGATCGGGGGCACGTCCAGTTCCGGCAGACGGTAGCCGCGCCGACCCGACTCGGAAAGCTCGAAGAGGAGCTCCATCATGCCGCACCCCCTTCGAGCGCGGCGCCGAGCCCGGTAACCAGCCGGTCGATCTCGCCGCGCGTGCGCTTCTCGGTTACGCACACCAGCAGGCGGTTGTCCATGCCGTCGAAGTGCCGCGAGAGCGGCAGGCCCGGGGCTATTCCCCCGGCCAGAAGCGCCGCGTAGACCTCCTCGGCCGACCCGGGAAGTTCGAGGACGAACTCGTGAAACGACTTGCCCGCAAACGGCAGCGAACAACCGGGCAGCGCGGCCAGCTTTTCCCGCGCGTATGTGGCCTTGGCCAGGCACTGCATGGCGACGTCCTTGAGCCCCTCGCGGCCCAGCAGCGCCAGGTGCACGCCGGCCTGCAGGGCACAGAGCGCCTGGTTGCTGCATATGTTGCTGGTGGCCTTTTCGCGGCGGATGTGCTGCTCGCGGGCCTGCAGCGTGAGCACGAAGCCCCGCCGGCCCTCGCTGTCGCGGGTCTCGCCGATCAGGCGTCCGGGCAGTTTGCGCTGGAGCTTCTCGGTCGCGGCGATGAAACCCAGGTAGGGGCCGCCGCCGTTAAGGGCCAGGCCCAGGCTCTGGGCCTCGCCGCAGGCGATATCCGCACCCATCTCGCCGGGAGGCTTCAGGACGCCCAGCGCCACGGGATTGGCGCAGGCGATCAGCAGCGCCTTGTTCTCGTGCAGCCTGGCGGCCAGTTCGGTCGTGTCCGAGACCAACCCGAAGAAGTTCGGGTTCTGGACCAGCGCGCCGGCCACGGTCCTGTCGACCATCGCCGCCAGGCCTTCGAGATCGCTGGCGCCCCCCTTGTGGTCGACCTCCAGGATCTCCACGTCCACGTTCGAGGCGTAGGCGCGGAGCAGCTTGCGGTAGCGGGGATTGAGCGCTCCGTCGACGAGGATCTTCGAGCGGCGCGTCGAGCGCACCGCCAGCAACGCGGCCTCGTAGGCCGCGGTGGCTCCCTCGTAGAGCGAGGCGTTGGCCACCGCCAGGCCGCACAGGGAGGCGATCATCGTCTGGTACTCGAAGATGGATTGCAGCAGCCCCTGGCTGACCTCCGGCTGGTAGGGCGTATAGGCGGTGTAAAACTCCGGGCGGTGGACCAGCTCGGCCACCGCCGCGGGAACCAGGTGGTCGTAGGCCCCGCCGCCGACGAACAGTACGGTTTCGCGGGGACTGCAGTTCCGGGCCGACAGTTCGCCGGCGGCCCGCATCACCTCTGCCTCGGCCAGGGCCGGAGGCAGGTCCAGTTCGCGGTCCAGCCGCACCTCCGGAGGAAGGTGCGCGAAGAGCTCGTCGAGACTCGCGGCCCCGACAACCGCGAGCATCTCGCGGCGCTCGTCTTCGGTATGTGGGATAAACGGCAAGGCGGGCTACTCGTCCTCGCTGTCGATGCTCTCTCCGTAGGTGCTGGCGTCCATCAGCTCTTCCACCTTGGAAGCGTCGCCGATCGATATTCTGGCGATCCAGCCGTCACCGTAGGGATCCTTGTTGATGGTTCCGGGTGCGTCGTTGAGTTCCTCGTTGACCTCCAGCACCTTGCCGGCCAGTGGAGCATAGATCTCGCTGGCCGCCTTGACCGACTCGATGCTCGCTACGGTATCACCAGCATCGAGCTCGGTGTCAGGATCGGGCAGCTCGATGAAGACTATGTCTCCGAGCTTGCCTTGAGCGTAGTCGGTGATACCCACCGTGGCTACGTCGCCTTCGATGCTGACCCACTCGTGTTCTTCGGTGTAGTAGAGGCCCTCAGGAACTGACATCTGCACTCTCCTCCAGACTGGGGGAACCCATTTCCCCAATTCCCCCGCCGGTCGCGCATATGCCGGCGGCAACACGATAAATCGTACAGTGCGCCCTCGGGCGTTGTCAAGATAAGCCGGGAGCAACCTCGGGGCGGTCCCCCTGAAAACGCGCAATGCTCGAGATACGCGATGGAGCCAGGGCGCCAGGGAGCCTCTGCAGGGCTCGATCTCCCCCGGCTCCACGTCTCTCGCAGTCTGAAGGAGCTCTAGAACGCGAACAGAGGCACGGTCTGCTCGGCGCGGCTGAGACCGCCGTGTTCTCCGCGGTGAACGTGAACTTCCGCACCGGTCGGGCGCCAGCGAAGGGTGGACGGCCTGCCGGGGATGGCCAGAAACTGGCCCATGCGCTCGAGGGCCTTCTTCCCGGGGGCCCCGGGACCGAAGCACCCCAGCTCCAGCGATTCCCGGCGCGAGAGCAGGGCGAAATGCTCCCCCCAGCGCTCGCGGAACGCGGAAGCGAATGCCTGCTCCTGCCCGGGGATCACGTGGAAAAAGGGAACGGCCGGCTCGCCGCTCGGCGGGCAGCTCAGCAGTGCGGCGATTTCGTCGGCCTCCTCCAGGAAGAACGTGCGCTCGTCGGGAACGTCAACCTGACCGTGGTCGCCGGTGACCAGCAGGCGGGCATTGCCGCGCAGTCTCTGCGCCAGACCGACCAGCAGGCGGTCGCAGGCCGCGAAGCACTCCAGGACCTTTCCGTCGTCGCAGCCTTCGGCGTGAGCCAGGCTGTCGGCCTGTGGCAGGTACACGTAGGTGAAGGTCGGCTCCCCGGCTTCGGCGATCCTGTCGGCGACCATTGCGAAGGCCTCCGGGAGTTCTCCGTATCCGGCCTGCTCGGTCCCGCCCGCCGAGTAGGTGCTGTATACGGAGCCCACGAGCTCGCGGGGGAGAATCGCCACCGGCCGGTGCTTCATGCGCCCGATGAGCGACGGCACCGTGAGCACGTCCCCGGGCTCCACCCCGAGGTCCACCAGGGGTTGCTCTCCGAAGCGCTCCTCGAAGCGCAGGGGAAGCGCGTCGAGCCCGTGTTCCTCCAGGCGCAGCCACCATGACAGTACCCCGTGCCTTCCGGGATACTCGCCGGTATACAGCGAGGTCAGCGCCGGTGCGGTCGAGGAGAGGAACACCGAGCGCATCTCGATCCGCGAGCGCGGGTGCAGGAAGCCGTTGCGCGGGAATCTCTCGATCTGCTCCACGCCCAGCCCGTCGATGAGCAGCAGCACCAGGTGATCCGCCGGGCCGACGTGCTGCCTGAGCCTCTCGGCATGCTCGGAGAGCTGCAGTCCGCCAACACCGCAGAGAGCTGCGACGGCGCGGGAGAAGTCCACCAGCGTGGGCCCGTCCGAGGCCGGGTCCAGCAGTGTGCCCGCGTCAAACCAGCTCTTGAGGCGCTGCAGATCGCTTGCAGTGTTCACCAGGGCAATGCTAGCGCCTCCGGCCCCTTCCCGCAAACGCGTCGCCCCCGGCGGGAGGGGGTGGGGACGCCCCTGGCCGGGCAAGACGTCTTGAAACCACTGATCGAGGCTACTTCTTGGCCCAGGTCAGCCAGCAGGTGTTGGCCTCGTCGAAGTCCTTGAAACCGTAACTCTTCGAGAGCGCCTTCTGCAGACCCACCTTTTCGACATCGAGCGAGAAGTTGTAGAAGGTCTTCTTGCCCCGGGTGGAAATCAGGTAGCGGACGAAGCTCGCTCCCTGGGCGTAGAAGAGGTCCGGCTTTGCGGGGTACTTCCTCATGCCCAGCAGTTCCTTCAGCGGGATGGTCGTCTCGGTGCTCAGGTGGGTCTTCAGGACCCCGTCGAAGTAGCTGCGCCGGTAGGCCAGTTCGTTGTAGACCGCCACGCCCTCGTGCAGCGCCAGCGGGTATTTCCGGCCGTAGCTGATGGCGCTCATGAAGACCACGTGGCCAAGCTCGTGCGGCAGGACGCTGTTGAGCAGCTTCGGCGCGGTCTGGTAGGTCAGGATCCTCTGGCGGACCAGCTTGCCGCCGCGAGAGGTGACCTGGCTTACGCCCCCCGACCACTCCGCCTGCCCCGACACCTTGCGGTAGCCGGACTTCTCCCGGTAGATGTAGATGGGGCACCTGCCGTCCCACAGGGCGGACTTGGGCAGGTCCATGTTGGCCAGCACCCGGTCGACGTAGTACTCGGCGGAGCGCAAGACCATTCGCGCCATGCTCTCGTTGTGGTGATGGACCACGAAGCGCCGGCTCTCCAGCTTCTGCCACTCGCCGGGGTCACTCTCGGTAAAGCGCTGCTCGAAGGGCTTCTCGAGCTTGAGCCCCTTGCCGCCCAGCCTCTTCTTGAGCCTGGCGTGCAGGTCGGCGACCTGCTCGCGGCTGGCCCCGCCCGGCCAACTCTGTCCCAGCCCGCGCGCCAGCGCCACCGCCGCGGCGCGGTTCCTGCCCTGGTTGGCATGGACAGTGCCCAGCAGGTAGAGCACCCGAGGGTCGGTGGGAGCGAAGCCGATCAGGCTTCCCAGCCGTTCCATGGCCAGATCGTTGTTTCCGGCCCGGATCGCCGAGACCACGCCGGGAATCACGCTGGAGATGAAACGCCCCTCGATCTCCGAAGAAAGATCGGGCTTGAGCGAGAGCGCCCGCGAGAAATAGCTGGCGGCCTCCTCGAAGCGTTTGGCGGCGTACAGCTGATCGGCGGCCCGGCGGTAGGCCTCGGCCAGCCTGCCTGAGATCTGCTCGCGCATCTGCGGCGCGTCCCTGGAGGCCCGGATCAGCCCGGCGATCGCGTCTCTGTAGCGCCCCGCCGCCATCTGCCGGTCAGAAACCTCGACCAGCTTCTTGATCCGGGCCAGCTCGCCCAGGAGCTGCTTGAGACCCGACTTGGCGTCCAGGTTGCCGGGGTCCAACCTGTCGAGCTTCTCGAAGAGCCTGCGCGCGTCATCGTGGCGCTTGAGGGCAAGGTAGCGCCGGCCCTGCCCGGCAAACGCGCCGTAGAGCTTCTGCCGGGCCAGCTTGTCGCCGGGTCGCAGCAGCAGCGCCTTGCGGTATTCGCCGATGGCCACCTGGATCTGGCCGCGGGCGACAAAGTGGTCGCCCTGGACCAGGTGATACTTGAACTTGTCCTGCCTGGTGATGCTCAGGATCCGCTTGCGCGGCAGCTTGAACGTGCCGTAGGGCACCCGCACCGTGACCGAGTCGGGACTCTCCTCGATGACCTCACCGACTATCTTCCGGCCGTCGACCAGGATGATCTCGTCGGCCAGGGAGTTGCCGGCAAGAAGGAATGCCGCTGTCAGGCATAACCAGAGAACCACGCTTCTTAACGGCATTGCGAACCTCCCGTTGCCGACTATATTATAACGTAACATGCGGCCGATCCGTCACTCATATTGAGTTGTGGCCGTTTGGGGGTTGGACGGTTAGGTAAACCCGGATGTTTCACGGTCTTTTGTCAAAACAAGAGGCGGATGGCCCGTGGTTTGCTTGTATGCCAGTGAACTCCGGAAGATCGCTGGCCAGCAAGGG